>JAEEGK010000245.1_pt1 | contig 134235 bp, 89 predicted proteins | sample 8958771 | NCBI WGS metagenome assembly JAEEGK01 (sample SAMN16246547, study PRJNA631951) | gut metagenome | biome: gut microbiome; feature: rumen; material: SC-attached | host: Bos | place: Iran: Karaj | collected 2018-10 | reverse complement strand
TATGTAACAACAATCTTTCGCCTTGTTTCCTTTTACTTTATTATTCGAAAGGATTACTTCTTAGGAGGCACACTTGTTGCCACCTTGGCATTTCTACGCGCCATAGAGATAGTCTTAACGAGTTGTCCAGATAATCTCTTAGGGGGTAAAGGGATTATCTGGACAACTCGTATAGATTACCAGAACTGGTTGTTCCAACTATCGGAACAACCCAAAGGTGACAGGGAAGTTCACTTTATCACGACCTTTTTAGCCTTTCCGTTGCTGTTACGGAGGATGTTCACGCCCTTCTTCGGTTGACTGATGCGGCGACCTTTCAGGTCGTACCATTTATCATTTATCATTTGTCCTTTATCATTTAGCGTAGCGCCGTAGATGCCTGTAACATAATCTGCCTGTACCGTCACGTCCTTAGCTGGCATGGTCTCTGGCAGTCCCGTCCAGCTGAAGCTGACGTAGTCACCTTCGGGCTGCGGCTCTGGTTTGATCGCTGCACCATACTCCACCTCCACTTCCTTGTATACCTTGCCATCAATCATGTACGTCAGCTTATACTTATTGATAGTAAAGAATCCTGTTATCGTTACATCTTCATCAGGCATCTTACTTGGAATCCAGCTCCAGCCAGAGAACGTATAGCCCTCTTTCGTAGGCTCTGCCTCAGGCGTGATGGTCTCACCATACAGATAACTGACAACATCGTAGGTTTTTCCATCAACCATATAAGTCAAGTCGTATTGATTGACTGTAAACGAACCAGTCACAGTCACATCCTCTGCTGGCATAGTACTTGGCTCACCGCTCCACCCAGAGAACGTATAGCCCTCCTTCGTGGGTTCGGACTCAGGTGTGATGTTTTCTCCATAGTCGTAACTGACAGTCTTGTAGGTTTCACCATTCACCACATACGTCAGCGTGTAGCTGCCCTTAGTGAACGAACCTGTCACAGTCACGTCATGAGCAGGCATGGAGCTGGGTATCTCGCTCCAGCCAGAGAAGGTGTACCCGTCCTTCGTGGGTGCAGATTCTGCAACAACACCTACGCCATACTCTATCTCGGACGTCTTGTACACTTCACCATCAACCATATAGGTCAACTTGTAGTAGTTGACAGTGAATGTTCCTGTTACAGTCACATCCTCTGCTGGCATGGTGCTGGGGATATAGCTCCACCCTGAGAATGTATAGCCCTCCTTCGTGGGTTCGGATTCTGGTGTTATACTTGCACCATAGTCATAGCTGACAGTCTTGTATGTTTCACCATCCACTACGTATGTTAACGTGTAATTACCTTTAGTGAACGAACCAGTCACTGTAACATCGTGAGCAGGCATCGAGTTCGGTAGCCCGTCCCAACCAGAGAAGGTGTACCCCTCCTTCGTAGGCTCGTCTTCAGGAGGAACACGCGTACCGTACTCAGCTTCGCTTGTCTTGTACACTTCACCATCCACCATGTAGGTCAGTTTGTAATAGTTGACGTTGAACGAACCAGTCACAGTCACATCCTCTGATGGCATGGTGCTTGGCTCACCACTCCAACCAGAGAACGTGTAGCCCTCCTTCGTCGGTACAGGTTCTGGGGTAATCGTTTCTCCTGAATGCATTTCATAAGTCCTGTATACCTCATCATTCAAAAGATATGTCAATGTATAACTCCCACTTATCACCTTGATGGTAGACACACGATTGCTCAGCTTCTTCACCTGTCCATCAGCATCGGACAGCATCATCTGGCTCAGCTGCAGCGAATAGTCCTTCGGTTCCATTCCGCTGCTTGCCTTGATATGAAGTTTCAGCACCTCACCGCTCTTAATCGGTTTCAGAGAGTAGGAATAGACCATAAGCCTGTAGCTGTTGCCACCTAATGCCTCCACTTCACATACAAGGTCGCTTGGTTGGCTACCTGATACTGTGTACAGCTGGCCGTCGATGCCCTTAGTCAACGACAAACCTTCGGGCAACTTCAAATCAAGCTGGAAGCCGGAATACTCAAACTCCTGCGCGATAGACAGTCCGACATCTTCCGTCTCTCCCTGCTTGATGACACCGCTCTCAAGCGACAGGCTCTCTTCCAAATGGTCAACAACTACCCTGACCTTGCAGTTCCTGCTTGCTGGCTTCACGGTGTTCCCATTCTCATCCGACAGAATAATATTGCGCAATGCCAGCAGGTACTCACCGTAGGCCATCCCACTGCCTGCCCTTACACGCAGCGACAGGACCTCTCCGTTACTGAATGCTTTCAAGGCATTGGAGTAAACCATGAAACGATAGGTGTTGGTCCCGATCTTCTCCATATCACAGACAGGGTCATTGTTCTGCCCATTAGAGATTGTGTTCGACACCATTGACAGGCCATTGGCCAACTCTATGTCGAACTGGAAGCCCATATAGTTTTTCGTATCCTGCGTGATGGATACTTTCAGGTCGGCCTCTTCGCCAGGCTTCACCGATACCTCTGCTATTCCTATTCCGTCAGCTGCCCGTAGGGCAGTGGTCATAGTCAGCAGGGCTGCCATGAGAAATACAATCCTTGCTTTCATCTGACCACAGTCTTCTTACCATTCATAATATAGATGCCCTTGCGCAGTCCGTCCTTCAGTTCCTTTCTGCCGTTCAGGTCATAGATGTCGTAGGCTTCTGTTGCCGTTGGCAGGCAGATACCCGTTGTAGCCCCTACGGGCAGGCTGTCAATCCAGACACAATCAGAGGCAGGAGTGGACAGTATCACATCGGAAATAGCAACCTCACTACTGCCGTTTGCGAACTCCACTTCAAGCAGTCCATCCTCTTCTACATTCAGCAGTTGGTTTGTCTGAGAGTATATGACTATAGAGAACAGGCCATTTCCCATTGGCTCGTAACTCAACCTATGTGTTTCTTTGTTCTTTCCTTTCAGCCGGATGGAGGCAACCTTTGCCTGTTCGCCTACACTCACAATCATCTGCGCTGCCGTAAACTTCGACAAATCCACATCTGTCGTCAGGCCATTTACTGTCCTTGCTTTTGCCATAGTTACACGGGCAGCATTGCTCTGGTGAATCATCTTTATCATCAGGATTATGTCACCTATGTTGAATTCTCCGTCGTTATTCAGATCATACTGCTGGTTGAACACACTGCCCTGCCTGTTCATGATATAGTTCACAAGGCTGGTCAGGTCGCCAACGTCAAAGATAGTCTCATCGTTACTTCCACCTTCAACATTCAGCACACTTGTGCGGTTGGGTATTTCTACGCCTACTCCATCAACCGACAAAACGACTTCTGACATCTTTACCTCATAACTGCCAGACTTAGCATCGTCTGCGGCCTGAATCTTAAATTTGAAGATTCCACCACTCTTGCCATCGTATGTATATCCGTCAGGCGAATAATGGGCAAAGGTCATAGAGCCGTCATCTTGTATGGCACACGATAGCGTATAGCCTTCGGCTCTTGTATCCACATTGCTGGCGTCCACACGACCATTGCTTTTCGTGACAAACGACAAGCCTTCTGGTAGTTTGATATTACCCTGAGCCGCTGCCACCGTACCAGAGTTTTTCATCAACAGCTCCACTTCTTTCGTCTCGCCAGGCTTTATGTCAATCTGATTCAGATGCAGATAATTGTTGTCCTCAACCCCTCTGGTCACATTTTCAGTTGTCTTGGCACGTACATTAGTACGCTTCAGTATATAACGGTTAATCAGTGTCACCACATCATTGATATTCACCTTTCCACTACCGTCAACGTCGGCAGCCTCAACAATGAACGTTCCCACTTGTTTGCCAAGAATATAGTTGATGATGCATACCACATCGTTAATATTAATGGCTCCGCTGTTATCTACATCACCTATCTTGTAATTCTTCACAGTCAGCGTAGCATCTACATCCTCGGGATGGTATTCCGTATTGTTCACATCGGAGAGCACAATATCCTTCAGTTTGATGTCGTAGTCGCCATCAACCATTGAACTGCTGACATCCAGCGTTACATTCAAGATGTCGCCACTATTGCCTGTGAAGGCATCGCCATCGGTAGAATAGCCTAGGATTCTTACAAATCCATTCATCTGGTTACTCGTTACTGAGTAGTTTCCAGCCATACGATTAGTGGTGTAAATCAGCATCTTCCCCTTGCCGTCTTTGGCTATCGTCACACCTTGAGGCAAATAAAGGTCTATCTGAACTCCAGTAATCTTTTTCTCATTCTTCATGGCTATCGGCAGGATGCACTGTGAGCCTTTATTGCCTACCAGATTGTCGATAGTCAGCACGTTGGCATTGGGGTCTGGGTCATCACGCGGAATGATGGTCAATATGCCACTGACGTATGTAAACTCATAGTTCATGGCAATACCACCAGACAAGGTGATAGGATACGTGCCGGGCTTGCTGTTCAGTGTGGCCGTAGTGGTGGCGATAGGCTCTTCCGTCAGTGCCAACTTGGTCTCACCGTTCTTGAAGCCTTCATAGTCAACCACAAACTTGGGGTTGTTGTCAAACTGTTTCTTTGTGTACGAACGGGCCGTTGCTTTCAGCGGCGCTTTCGTGACGGATAATTTTCCAGTGTTCACAAATTGTAGTACATAGTTCTTAGCCTCACCTGTTGCCGTGATATCATACTTTCCCACAGGACTAGTCTCCGTAGCAGGCGTAGCAAAAGTTGGAGCCTTTGCCCAGGCGGGAGCCGTTTCATTATTTTTCAGTCCCTCGTATTTCAGTTCGAAATCAGGATTCTTTTCTCCATATATCCTACTCGCATCCTTTGTGGTTGCTGTCAGTATGGCTTTGTTGATGGTCAGCGTGCCGTCTTTGAACTTTACGTCATAGTTTTTAGCCTCGCCGCCATTGATAGTTATCGGATAGGTACCAGCATCACTCTTCGACGTAGCTGATGTAGTGACAGAGGGAGTTGTTATCCATTCTGGCTTGGCCTCACTATTCACCAAACCATAATAGTCCACGTCAAACCCGGGAATCGGGTCTCCATATTCCATTTTCTTGTCCCTTACTTCCATACGTAGTGGTGCCTTGGTCACTGTTAACGTTCCACTCTCATATTTGAAAGTATAGTTCGTAGCCGATGCTCCCGACTGAGTAACAGCGTAACTGCCAACACTGCTCTTAGTAGTTGCGTTGGTGGAATAGGTGCCATGATTACTAATGACTGATGATCCCTCGCCTCCAACGAATCCTGAATACTCCGACTGGAACGGCGGGTTGGCCTCACCATACATTTTCGTCGCAGGCTTCACGCGAGCGGTCAATGTTGCCGGGGTAATAGTATAGGTATAAGGTATATTCGCCGTGAATTCCATCTCTGTGTTCCTAAACGTCACGGGCACCGTTGTCTCATATGTTCCCACATTCTTCTCCAAGTTTCCCTGAGCCGCATTACTAGTGGGCTGGAATCCAGCAGGCAGGTTGGTCGTAAACGTCGGCTGTGGCGACTTGCCCGAATAGGTAAAGCTGCTCTCGCTCCAGTTTAGCATATTGTTTACGTTATATACATCGGCATTCGAACCACATTTGTCTGTTTGAGTGCCAAGATAAATGATGGCCTGGAGACGGCTGCAGCCTGAAAATGTATACCGACTATTTGGTGTGCATGATGCAGGAATAATAATATATGAAAGCATTGTGCAATTATAAAAGACGCCATCATAAGAAACACTACCTCCGTTTAAATTCGTAAGACTATACCCTAACCAAACAGATTGTAAGTTGCTACAATATTTAAAAGAACCTACATTAATTATCTTTACATAAGGAAAGGAAACTGATGCAAGCGAAGTACATCCTTGAAAAGCACCATAGCTATTACCGCTATATCCTATCTCATTAAGATTACTTCCTACAGCTTTAACACTGGTTATCGTAGTGCAATCACGAAATGCGCCCCCATTGACTCTAGTCACCTTAAACGTCAATCCGTCAGATTCAATTGTTGCAGGTATCACCACGTCAGTAGGACTCCCCACGTATCCAGAGACATACGCCTCCGTACCATTCAGCACGTATTTCAACTGACCAATTGTTACCTCTGTTTGACCAAAGGCACTCATGCTGATTATCAAGCAGAATGCCAAACATAATTGTTTTATTAGTTTCATTTCTTTATCTTTTTAGAATTATTATTGAAGCTCACATAAAATAGCTATCTCATTTTTGCTTATTTTATGTTCCATTTTATTCTATTAATTTGTACGTTTTATCCCACTCAAACTCCTCATAGTCTAATTCGTCAATTGTTTTTATCTTTGTGGTCTTCTTCCTATAAGAAAAATAGAGAGAGTCAGTATGTTCTACCTCAGGTCCTCCTCCTTTCTGTTTGTTCAAACAACGATTGTCGTTTAATAATTTTGATTGCAGATACTTTTCCCCTTTAAGAATAGATGTTTCTGAACCTGATGCTAAAGTAATGGTAAATGGTAAACGGTCTTGCTCTTGATGTTCTTTCGCTCTCTTCTGGACATCCTTAGCCTTACCAATGTAAAAGACATCAATGTCATCAGCGGCATCAATTTGTTTTTGTAACTTTTTGTAAAGTTCCTTAATAGTAATTTGATCCATATGCAATAAGTATATTACCTATAGTCACCCGGATTCAGCGGTTAATCGTGTTAAACGGAAAGACGTGGGTGCTCTACTTCGCCTATCCCACGTGAGGGCTCTCGCATTGCCTTGACCAGGATAAGCAACTCGAGATAGCCCACGCCGAGATATATTGACGGTGTCCAAAACACGGACAGGGTACAATACACCCAAAGTGGACGTTTCAGTTGCGTATCTTCTGGTCTTGAATTTGCGAGATTCTCACGTCGAAGATAACGTTCGTAAACGTCCTTTTGCCACAAAAGTATGACCCACTCACCCTTTAGGGCTACCTGAGTCGGGTGCAAATATACAAATAAAAATCCGAACCGCCAAGCGATTCGGACAATTATTTTGTAATCAAGCAAAAAAGCAGAAACTGTGAGAAGCCAAATTCTAATATATACATAAAAAGTAAGAAAAGGGTGACACGCTGACACAATGCCGATAAACACTGGGCGTGCAGCCTTTGAAAGGGTGTCACAGGGTGACACAAGGGTGACACAAAAAATAGGGTAAACGTGAGCCTGCATTACCTAAGGTAACGGAAGCCGTTAACTAAGGTAACGTGCTGTGTTACTTTAGGTAACGTGAGCTGTTGCTACTGGACGTGCAGAATGCCTCTCGCAGTTTTTACTCGTTGGCCTTGTGCGTTGCGCTCACAGCCCTTGTGCGTTGCGCTCATTGGCCTTCTGATCGCTGCTCGTTGCCTTAACGCGTAGCGTTCGTTGCTTGAAGGAGTTGCATTATGCGCTTCAAAAGTGGCGAGTATCGTTGCAAAAGCGTCGAGTATTGCCGCTCGCATGGGGCGAGAATAGTTCTCACCTTGAGTGAGCAGTATTCCCGCTATGTGTGAGCGGCATTCTCAGAATCAGCAGGAATATCTTATCAAAAACGGGGTATTACTCCTTGCTTGAATGAAGCCCGTTCCTTGCTTGAAGGAACGGGCTTCTTTGCTTGGATCTCGACCTTTGATTGCTTGAAGGAGTAGCATTGAGTGGCGGGATGACTTTTCCTATTGCGTGATGACCACGCCGCCGTTCTTGGGGATGGTGACGAGGAGCGTCTGCTTCTTGTTCTGCACAACGGTCTTCACGCTGCCGTTCAGGCTGGCATCGTCGGTATAGACTGAGAGCTGGGCGCCCTTCGGGAACATATCCAAGGGGAGGGTGAGCTTGCGAGGCTCGGCCTTGCCACCCTTGGCCGTCACGTCCTCGGCACTGATGCCCACTACATACCACTTGTCGCCACTGCGGCGAGCCATGACAACATACTGTCCGGGATAGCCGTCGATGAAACGGGTCTCATCCCATGTGGTGGGTACCTGCTTCATGAAGTCTATGGCCCATGCGGGTGCATCGGTCAGATTGTTGGGTGCCAGGGCAAAATGCTGCACACTCGACTGGAAGAGCACAGCTGTGGCCAGTGCGAAGACATCGCTGGTGCGGCGCGTTGTGCCGCGCTGGTTGTCCACACTATAGTGCTTGTTCAGCGTGGAACCGCCGAAGTCCATGGAACCAACGGTATTACGGATGAAGGGATGGATGCAGGCATTGAAGGCCTCAGCATCGCAGGCACCCTGTCCGAAGTGCAGATTCTCGGAAGCGAGAACGGCCTCAGAGGCTACGTAGTTAGGATACATCCGCTCCCAACCTCTCGGCAGTGTACAGCCATGGAAAATGCATTGGATGCCATAGTCGTTGGCATCGGTGAGGATATCTTCGTAGAGCTGCATCATTTGCTGCTTGTCGCCACCGAAGAAGTCGACCTTGATTCCCAGGATGCCGTTCTTCTGCATCCAAGCCATCTCCTTGCGGCGTGCACCACTCTTGTCCATCTTGTGGCGTGGGCCTTGAGGGGCATCGTTCCACGAACCGTTGGAATTGTACCAGAGGAACAGCCCTACACCCTTGCTGCGGGCATAACGCGACAGTTCCTCCATCTTCTCATAACCTATCTGTGTGTCCCAAAGCGCATCGACCAGCAGGGAGCGGTAACCCATAGCTGCGGCAAAGTCCACATAGCGTTTCTGCTCATCGAAGTTGCAGCTGGCATCCATGCCGATAATCCATGACCACATGCCTTTGCCATAAGTGTATTCGCACGAAGGCTCATACTTGGGCTGAACAAGGTCATTGGCAACAGTGGTCTCAACAATGTTCTTCAGCGACGTGCCGAGGGTGATGGTGCGCCATGGGGTGAGACAAGGCAGGGGAACGGAAGCAGTGGTAGTTCCGTATCCGTTCAGCTCACCAGTCTGTGGAAAACCTATGCGATAGTTCGCACCACCATCGTTGAGCAGACGACAAGCCACATAACTACCATCGGTGCCAGTCTCAGAGATGAGAAGCCACCCTTGGCCGGCAGAAATCTTAAACAGGCAGGGGAAGCTATAGCCTTCGCCCCATCCGTTTTTGCCCATTTCATCGTCAAGAGTGTAACCTGTCTCGTAGGAAGGCGATGTACGTGCAAAACCACCCATGGGCTTGGACTGCGGGCAAAGGAAGGTGGTTGAACCTTCAGGCAGCACAAAACCTGTAGCCTCACTTTCAATAACAGCCGCCAAGGTCTCGCCGCCACGTCCCCTCCTGGGATAAATCTTGTAACGGAAAGCCACATCGCGATTGCTGACACGGAAAATAACATCCATGGCCTGCCGCCCGTTTTTCTCGAACTGGCAGACCGCCTCAGTAGCCTCATACTGTACATTCTTCTGCTTGAAGGTCTTCAGCTGATACGAGTCCTTGACGTTGCTGATGTTGCAGGCTTTCAGGGTCAGTCCCTGTGTCAGGTCTTCGAAATTGGCTTTCAGACCTAACGGGGAACGTCCCAGGAAATCCTTATCACCGAGGCTTACCTGATAAACAGGCTTTCCACCCTCATCGTTCACTGTGACGGCAATCTGTCCGTCAGGGCTAACAAAACGCTTTTCTTCTGCGTTGGTTGCCATGGCCGTCAGCAGGAGGACGGCAGCTACAAAATAGTTTTTCTTCATCATGATGTGTGTTGAATGAATTCTGCTGCAAAGTTATGAAAAAAGCCGCATAAAACCGTTCATCTGATGTTGCACATTCTTTAAAATAAGGTATTCGCGCACGCGAAACCTCTTCATGAGACAAATAGAAAAACACGCGAAACATATTTATAAGCGCACGTAACGAACAGAAAAACGCGACGGACATGTAAACAAACGCAATACGCGGTTTATTATTACCTTTGCATCGCCAAAAAACAATGTGGATCAAAGATAACAAGGCAAAACAAACAATTCAATAACAAATCATTACCGACAAAACGTATGAAAACCCAAGAAACGCAAAAAATCTGCATGCGGGCCCGTCACTTGTTGCTGGCCGCTGCAGTGCTGGTGGTTGGTGGCAGTACCTTGACGTCGTGCAAAGAGTATGATCTCGATGAAAAGACCCCTGCGGGGTGGGATCAGAGTATCTACAGTTGGCTTAACGGCCAGGGCAACTTCACCAACATGGTGCGGCTCATCAACGACCTGAACTATGCTGAGGTGCTTGACAAAACTGGTTCGAAGACTCTTTTCGCTGCTGACGACGAGGCTTTTGCCCGATTCTACCAGAAGAACGACTGGGGTGTGAAGAGCTATGAAGGGCTGAGTCTAGCCCAGAAGCGTATGCTGCTCTTTGGCGCCATGATAGACAACAGCTATCAGGTGCAGTCACTCTCCAGTACTGAGGGACCCATTGAGGGTAACTGTATGCGCCGCCAGTCGTCACTCTCCATCTATGACACGGTGCAGGTGATGCCAAAGGAAGACGTGCCCAACGCCATCTACTGGAAAAACTATCAGGACAGGAACCTGGTACTCATGCACGACATGACACCCACGCCCATGATTCATTTCATTGAGCGTCACATGAACAACAAGCAGATTACCAACGATGACTATGACTTCCTGTTCAACTACACCACGCAGCGCAAGGACGGCGATGCATCGGTGAACGGTGCACAGATAGAGGAACAGAATATCAAGTGCCTGAACGGTTTCGTCAACAGGATGAGCGAGGTGATGACACCGCTGCCCAACATGGCAGACATCATCAACAAGAAAAAGAACACAACCATCTTTTCAAGCCTGCTGCAGCGTTACTCCGTACCCGACTACTGCGGTGACGACGTAACACGCGCCTACAATGCCAACCGTTCTACGCAGATAGACTCCGTGTTCCAGTTGCGCTATTTTGCCAAGCGTTCACAAGGAGGTGCAGAGTTTACCTCCACCCACAACCAAAAGAGCCTGGCAAACGGCGAGCTGAGATTCGACCCGGGATGGAACAGCTACTACATTCTGTCCAATGCATCGGCCGAGACCGCCATGCAGCAGGATATGGCAGTCATGCTGGTACCCAGCGACCAGGCTATGCAGGAATATTGGGAGAACGGGGCTGGTGCGGCACTTCGCAAGAGTTTCGGCTCGTGGGAAAATGTCCCATATTCCACTCTGACGGAGTTCATGAATGCCAACATGCTGCCTTCGTTCATCAGCAGCGTGCCATCGAAGTTCATCTCCATCCTGAACGATGCTGCAGACCCAATGGGTATTACCAAGGAGCACGTCGACTCTGTTTGGCTTGCCTGTAACGGTGCCATCTACCTGACAAATCACGTATTCACGCCTACATCGTTTGTCAGCGTCATGTATCCTACCGTGGTTGACCAGAACATGAGCATCATACACTGGGCTATTGAGCAGCTGAACTACGGTGCCTACCTGAACTCACTGAACTCACGCTACAGTTTCTTCCTGCCGTCAAACGACGCCATGCTGGAATATATCGACCCTGTTTCCTATGGCAAACCCCAGACCCAGATGCTGCGCTTCCACTACGATCCTAACAGAAAGGGTAACGAGGTATATGCCAGCATTCATAACATTGACCCCGAGACAGGTATCCCCGGCGACTCCATAGGCAACTACACCAATACCGGAGGTAAGAGCTTGGACGGCAACCCCATCCTGAACCGTTTGTATAACATTCTGGATGACCATGTGGTTATTGGCGACGTGGAAGACGGACATGAGTACTATCGCACTAAGGGAGGTTCCATGTTGCGTGTACGCAATGTTCAGCAAGGTGCACAAGGTATGCTTGTCGAAGGTAGCTACCAAGTGAATGGCGAGTCCTCAGCCCTGCCCATCGACCTCATCTACGACCAGACAAACGGTGGTAACGGTAAGACCTACATCCTGAACCAAGGACCCGTGCTAGGTACTCGGCAGACGGTGTTCAACCTGTTGGGCCAGCATCCGGAGTTCAGCCGTTTCCGCGAGCTCCTGGAGGGCAGTGACCTGATGGAGACTATCCATGACGGACGATTTGCATGCAGCGACACCTGTATCAGCGTATTCAATAACTTCCACTATACCGTCTACGTTCCCACCAACGAGAGCATTGATGCCCTCATAGCTCAAAAGAAGCTGGCAACGTGGGATGATGTAGCACAGCTGGATACCATGATCTACGAGCAGAATCTGCTGTACAAGCAGTATACACAGCAGATCAATGACTTCCTCCGCTACCACATCCAGGACAACGCCCTGTTCATCGGGGCCGACAACACCATGGGCAACAACGACATCAGTGCAGATGCTTCGGCAGGCATTGACTACGAGACTGCTTCTATCAACAGGGAGTCGAAGACCTTTAACAAACTGACTGTATTCACTGACAAGCAGGGAAGCTTCTTGCACATTAAGGACAAGGCAGGCAACACACGCAAGGTGTTGACCGACCGCCCAGGTCTTTACAACATCATGGCACGTGAATACACCTACCAGAATGCCGACAAGAGCTCTGCCCGGATTATCCACAACTCGTCATCGGCTGTTATCCATCTGATAGACGAACCATTATTCATTGAGAATTGAGAATTGAGAATTGAAAAGTGAACATTATGATTAGTAAAAGACTTTATAGAATAGCCGGCTTGATAATTCTCAGTTGTCAATTGTCAATTGTCAATTCTTTCGCACAAAATGCGGGAGACATCATCAGTGGAACAGTGACTGACGCACTGGGTCCTGTGATGATGGCCAACGTCGTGGAGTTGGATGCCGCCAATCGTATCGTGGCTTCGGCTGTGACCGATATCAACGGTAACTTCTCCTTCAAGCTGAAGAATCCCAAGGACAAACTGCGTGTCACCTATGTAGGTTATAAGACCGTGACGCTGCCCTTCAATAAGACTCGCTTTGCCATTAAGATGACGGATGCTACACAGATCAAGGAGGTGACAGTCACCTCGAAGCGCCGTGCACAGGGATCGGGTCTTGCCATTCCCCAAAAGGAAATCTCTACTGCCCGCCAGAGCATCGACATGAAAGAGTTCGAGGGTCTGGCCATTACCACCGTCGATGAAGCCCTGCAGGGACGTATTGCCGGTCTGGACATCGTGGCCAATTCTGGTAACTTAGGTTCCGGCACTAGCATGCGCTTACGTGGTGTGTCGAGTATCAACGGAAGCAGCGAACCGCTCATCGTTGTCGATGGCAACGTCTGGGAGACAGGTAGCACAAAGGACTTCGACTTCTCTTCGGCCAATGATGAGAAGTTTGCCGAACTGCTCAACGTCAACCCTGAGGACATCGAAAGCATTGCCGTGCTGAAGGATGCTGCCGCTACAGCCATCTGGGGTTCACAAGGTGCTAATGGTGTTATCGAAATCAAGACCAAACGAGGTGTTAGGGGTAATACCAGAGTAACCTACAGTTTCCGTCTGACAGGAACTTTCCAGCCTGAAGGCATGAAACTGCTCAACGGTGACGAGTATACCATGTTGCTGAAGGAGGAGTACTTCAATCCCCACCTCCGCGCAGGTGCCAGCGACAATATCGACGAAATCAACTATAAGTCGGGTGGCGAGTTCTCTGAGTACCAGATGTACAACAATAACACGGACTGGGTAGACGCCGTCAAGAAGACCGGCTGGCGTCAGAACCACTATGTGGCTCTTTCGGGCGGTGGTGAGAAGGCTCATTTCCGTATTGCCGGCGGTTACGACCATGAGACAGGATCCATCATCAAGCAGCAGCTCGACCGTTTCACCACACGTGTGGCACTCGACTACTTTGTATCAGACCGAATCAAGATTGCCACTAACGTAGCTCTTACCTATACCGACAACCAGAAGAACTACTCCGATCTGCTTTCGGTGGCCTATCGCCGTATGCCGAACCTGGCTATCTATGAGGAAGACAAGGACGGCAACTCTTTAGGTACCTATTATAATATGCTGCCCACGGTAAATGAAGTGTTCCGTGACAACCAACTCAAGGACTATAACCCCGTAGCTTTGGCCAACCTTGCCAAAAACGAGGAGACCAGCTACAATATCGAGCCAGAGTTCAAGCTGAACTATGAGTTGTTAGGCATACAGGAAGAGAAAACCCGTCTGACCTATGAAGGTAAGATCGTGTTCAACATCTTCAACCGTTACAACGACATGTTCCGTCCCCTGGAACTGAGTACTGGAGGCTGGAGCAGCAACGATGCAAACCTGGCCACCAACAATGCCTATAAGAGTCTGGGTGTGACCACTACACATACAATGACCTTCGTACCTTACTTCCGCAACCAGGATCACCAGCTCATGATGATGCTCCGCGGCCAGCTGACAAAGGGTACGAGCACAGGCCAGAACACGAGTGAATATGGTCTGCCTTCGGGAACCATTCGTTCTGCAAGTGCACCTGGCATCATCTCAAGTTTCGGCTCATCACCCGGACAGTGGCGCAGCATCTATTTCACCTATTCTGCCCACTATGCTTTCAAAGGCCGTTATGTGGTGGACTTCTCCATGCGCCGTGACGGTAGTACCAAGTTCGGTCCCGATGAGCGATGGGGTAACTTTCCCGCTCTCTCAGGTAAGTGGATTATCAGCGATGAGCCTTGGATAAAGAATACGCTGCCATTCATCAGCATGTTGGCCATCCGTCCAGGTTGGGGTATCGTTGGTAATCAGCCTGGTGGTGAAGGACTGTTCTATAGCAAATATACCGGTGGCAATGGCTACTTGAGCCAGGGTTCCGTATACCAGAGCAATGTACAGTTGAAAAAGTTGAAGTGGGAACAGAAGGAAACGGTCAACTTCGGTCTTGACTTCGGATTCTTCCAGGATCGCATCAATGGTAATGTCGAGGTGTATCGCCAGAAGACCACAGACCTGCTCATGGGAAATCGTTCCCTGCCATCCAGCTCAGGTTTCTCGACACTGGCTTATCAGAACGTGGGAGCCATGGAGAACGTTGGTTGGGAGTTCAACCTCAATGGAAACCGACTATTCAAGGTGGGTAAGTTCTCGGCAGACTTCAACATCACCTTCGCCAACAACCGTAACAAGCTGGTTGAGATGGATGAAACTGTTTTGGCATCGCTCAATGGCGACTTTGACCGCCAGAACGGCAGTTATCTGTCACGCGTAGAGCTTAACCGTCCGTTAGGCGGTATATACGGATTCCGTTACAAGGGCGTTTACCAGTACAGCAAGTACACACCGGAAGAAGTTCCTGGCGTGAGTGGCCCCAATGCCCCTGTAGCTCGCGATGAGAACGGCTACGTCATTCTCGACAACTACGGCCGTACCAAGCCAGTCATGTTCTGTTACACTGGCGTGGAAGACGAGGAAAAGGAATTCAAGGGCGGTGATGCCATCTACGAGGACGTCAACCATGACGGACAGATCAATGAACTTGATATTGTTTACCTAGGTTCTTCTCTGCCGAAATTCACCGGCGGTTTCGGTTTCAAGCTGCACTATGGTCGCCTGACGCTCAACAGCCAGTTCAATTTCCGCTATGGCAACAAGATTATCAACAAAGCCCGTATGCAGGCTGAGAACATGTACTCAAATAACAACCAGAGCCGTGCCGTTCTGTGGCGCTGGCGCGTTGAGGGCGACGACATGCCTATCCCCCGTGCACTTTATAACTACGGATACAACTGGCTGGGTTCTGACCGTTTCGTTGAGGACGGCTCTTTTATACGTCTGAACTACATGCAGCTCAGCTATGCATTGGCACAGAAGACCCTCAAGTCGCTGGGCATGCAGCAGGTGAGTTTCTATATCTCTGCTAACAATCTCTTTGTACTTACCAAGTATTCCGGTGCTGACCCAGAGGTGGGCTATGGAGGCTATGGTGTTGTGACTGACAATGCCCAGACACCACGTGCCAAGTCGTTCACGGCAGGTATCACCATCTCCTTCTAATTGAGTATTGTAAATAGAAAAATGAGAATTATGATTACCAAGATAAAGAAATCAATGAAGCGGATGGTGAGCAAAGCTCTCTCCTTCCTACTTCCTCTTTCCTTCTTTTTCCTCGCTTCCTGTTCAGACTTCCTTGACGTACTACCGCTGAACGATGTGGTACTCGAGAACTACTGGACCAAGGAAAGCGACGTGACCAGTGTTCTGATGGGCTGCTACGAGAGCCTGCAGTCTGAGGACTGTGTCACCCGTATGGGACTGTGGGGAGAGGTTCGTTCCGACAATATGAAAATGGGTGTTGCCTCGTCTCAGGATCTGGAGCAGCTGGTCAAGGAGAATATTCTTCCCAGTAATTCCTTCTGTAACTGGGCGTCGTTCTACCAGACCATCAACCGTTGCAACATCTTGATCCACTATGCACCTCAGGTGCAGGAACTCGATCCTAACTATACACTCTCTGAGATGAAGGCCAACATTGCAGAGGCCACCTTCATACGTTCACTGTGTTACTTCTACCTGATCCGTACTTTCCGCGACGTACCTTTCAGCCGCGAACCCAGTATCGATGATCTGAAGGAATACCGTGTTCCCGCTGATTCGTTCAACGACGTGCTCAACAACATCATTGCCGATATGGAAGATGTGAAGGACGACGCACAGCTCTATTTCCGCAAACCCAATCCCGACAAACAGCGGGAAGATGCCGAGATAGACAACACTGCCCGCGTCACACGTCCAGCCATGTATGCACTATTGGCAGACCTTTACCTATGGAAGGGTGACTGGCAGCGCTGCATTGACTGCTGCGACTATGTCATCAAGTTCAAGCAGGATGAGTTCGACAATCTTCTGAAGCGTCGTCTACAGAACGACATCTTCATCTTCAATGACATTCCCCTCTATATGGAAAAGATCGAGAACACTTCAGGTAATGCCTACAACGCCATCTTCGGACAGGGCAATTCCTTTGAGAGTCTTTTCGAGATTACCTATAATGAGCAGTTGAACAACAACAATCGCAATACCTACATTAGTAGCCATTACTACAATGGTAGCAGCAGCTCTTCTTCCAACGGACGATTGGCAGCTGTCGATGAGTTCTACGAGGGATTGCCTCTGAACAGCACCGAACTGTTCAACAACAAGGACTGCCGTGCTTACGAATCCATCTATCAGGCAGGAACCACCCAGTTCTACATCGGCAAATATTCTGCCACTCGTGCTGTACTGGATAACTCCAAGAGCGACTGGACACCGTCCTACAGCTGGCGTTCCGATAGCTATGCCCACTGGATTGTCTATCGTCTTACTGAGGTCATGCTGATGAAGGCTGAGGCACTTATTGAACTGAGCAATGACAAGTTTGAGGATGCATTCTCACTGATCAATGCTGTTAGCAAGCGTGCCGTTAACTCTTTTGCACCTGGAACCGGTGAAGTCCTAAAGTTCGACGACTACAAGGACTCCAAGGAGAACATGGAACAACTGGTTATGGACGAACGTCAGCGTGAACTGATGTTTGAGGGCAAACGCTGGTACGATCTGGTTCGTATAGCCCGCCGTACAGGTACCACCAAGGAACTGGCCAAGACTGTCACCAAAAAGCAGCTGACCAATATCAGTGGTATACAGATCAGGCTGGCCGACCCAAATGCACTCTATCTACCTTATTTCCGCAACGAGATTAAGGTGAATCCTTTCCTTCAGCAGAACCCTGCTTATCATACTGGAGACGATTCTGACCTGGAGAAGAATTAAACGGGCTTCGACCTATATGATAAATGACAAATAATAAATGACAGTTATGAATAGCAAGATAAACAAATCATGGAACCGAATGGCGAATGTGCCGATGAAGGTGCTCTTCGCAGCCTTCTTCATCCTCCATGCTTCATTCTTCGTTTCCTGTAGCGATGACGACAGTGACGCCCCGCTGAATTTCTATTCTTCGGTGCGACTCACGGCAGCAGGATTCATCGAGTCTGATGAAGCACAGTTCAGCGACTTCAAGGCCATTCTGGAACGGGGCAACTATCTCTCCATGCTGAAGACCTACGGTCATTATACTGTATTTGCGCCCACTAACGAGGCCATCCGGCAGTTCCTCAAGGAAAACGGCTATGCGACATTGAATGATATTCCTAACGAGAAGTGCGACACGCTTGCACGGACTCATATCGTTCAGGACAAGGCCTATTTCACAACCGACATGGGTGGCGAAGTAGCACCTGTCAATATGAACGATGACTATATCCAGATGACTTCCGACAGCGATGTCTACAACAACAACGCACTGCTCATCTATGTGAACAAGAACTCTCGTATCATCCAGAAGGATGACTCGGTAACCAACGGTGTTGTGCATGTCATTGATCACGTGATCAATGCCAGTAACCAGTTCCTTCCTGCACTCATGGAGGAGAATCCGAACCTAAGCATCTTCTGCCAGGCACTCCGTCTGACAGGTATGGCGGATTCACTTACCAAATATGTCGACGAGACCTATACAGTAGATCCCGACTCAGCAGTAGGCGGTAAAGGCTTTAAGGTGCCTTATGGAACGGCTAACGACGGTACAGCCTCGAAGCAGTGTCCGACGTGGTATCCCGACCACCGTTACTTCAAGTTCACGGCCTTTGTAGAAACCGACTCCCTCTATCGTGCCCATGGCATCAATAATCTGGATGACCTGATCCGATATGCCAAGGAGGTCTATGACGAGTCATATCCGGAAGATGCAGGCAAGTACGACGAGGACTTCAAGAGCCGCCGGAACCCGCTGAACCGCTTCATCAGCTACCATCTCATCAACCGCATCGGCTCACGCGAATACTGGGTACACTGTAAAGGTGCCATCTATGAGCAGAAATGCCTCTTCAACATTTACGACCCGGAGGACTATTTCGAGACCATGGCACCCCACACGCTGATTCGTTTCTGCAGTAACCCTGGAGAGGAAGTCTACATCAACCGCAAGGGACTGAAGAACGCATTCAAGGTCCGTGGTGTACGTGTGCTGAAGGAGAACGAGGGCGATGATTATACTCAATCGTGTAGCAACGGCATGTATCACTATATCGACGATATATTGGTCTACTCAAAGGAGGTACGCAACAATGTGCTTAACTGCCGCATCAGAATTGACGGAAGCTGCCTCAGTCCCGACTTCATGAATGCTCGTGCGCGTATATATTATATGAATAAGGCCGAACAGATGATAGGTTTCAAGAACGGTTATCTGACTGATTTCAAGATGCACAATTCCCATACATTCATCGGTTGCGGTAACGAGCAGACAGGCTGGCGTCACTATCAGGGCAGTGGTGTATGTATCACTGGCGAGAAATTCGATGCTTCAGTAAAACTGCCTCCCGTACCCCATGACGGTACCTATGAGGTGCGCCTGGGCTACTCAACAGGTGACGACCGAGGCATTGCACAGGTTTACCTGAACAACGAACCTTGCGGCATTCCCATCAGCTTCCGTAACTTCGACAGTAACACTGGCTGGGAGCCTGATACCGACGACGAGGAAGAGAACAAGGCTATCGACAAGGCCATGCGTAACCGTGGTTTCATGAAAGCCATGGACAGCTATGGCAGCACTTCTGAGCCTTTCCGTACTTACAACAACGATGTACGCCGCATACTGGTAAAGCAGTATCTCCGTGCTGATCAGGAAAACTGGTTGCGTTTCCGTCAGATTCTGGAAGGTAGTACGCTCTACATGTCTATCGACTATATTGAGCTTTGTCCCAAAGATGTCTACGACAGCCCTGAAGGTGAAGACAGGCATTAAACGGACTTTGCCCTAAATGATAAATGATAAATAATAAATGATAGTTATGATTAGCAAAATAAACATATCATGGAAACGGATGGCGAATGTGCCGATGAAGTTGCTTTGCGCAACACTCTTCATGCTCTGTTCTTCATTCTTCGTTTCCTGTAGCGACTGGGATGACCATTACGAAAGTCTGGCTTCCGAGGGCACCAGCGACCTGACGCTATGGCAGACCCTCCAGCAGCATCCTGAACTGAGTGACTTCCGCGAGGTTCTCAGCAAGACCAAGGTGTTCAAATATCACAAGGTGACTGGTGTCAGCTATGCCGATCTGCTCGACGGTGCACAGACCTTTACTGTTCTGGCACCCGTCAATGGCAGTTTCAACAAGGATTCCGTGCTCAACCTTCTGTCCACTAACAGGGGAGACTCCATGGTGGTGCGTTCCTTTGTTGGCAATCACCTGTCCTACAGTCAGGTTGCCAACATTAACAAGCCCACCGATTTTTTCCTGATCAATTCCAAGCGTGCCACCATCGGTAATAACCTGGCCATCGACGTGCCTCTTCAGCAGAACAACATTAAGGCCAAGGGCGGTATCCTGCATATCCTGCAGAACACACTACCCTACCGTTACAATCTTTACGAGGCATTACTCAACGATTCACGCTACAGTAAGATCGGTGAACAACTGAGCAGCTATGACGAAGATGAGTTCAGCCCCACTCAATCGGTAGAGGGTGGTATGGTTGATGGTGAGCAGATCTATGTAGACTCTGTTTTCATTGAGCACAACCGCATGCTGGAAAGCATTGGCCAGCTGGCCAGTGAGGACTCTACCTATTATGCAGTCTTCCCCACCAACGATGAATGGCAGCGTGTTTGGGACGAAGCTATGTCTCACTTCCGTTACGACACCACTGTGGAGAACGCGGATTCGCTGCAACGCTATTGGGCCAACCATGCATTGTTCTCCGATGCCGTTTTCAGTCGTACCATCCAGTCCAGTCCAGAGGATTCGCTTAAGTCCTATGCCTACGACAAACACTATCCCAAGTATCATGTGTTCCATAAGCCTTTCCAGCCAGGAGGCATCCTTTATGGTGCCACGCCCCGTCAGTATAGCAATGGAACGCTTTATTCTGTCAACAGTTGGCCTTTCACTCCAGAGATGACCTATCTCCGTGAAGTGAAGACCGAAGGTGAGCGCACTGGACTCATCCTGGAGGACACACAGTGTACTTATACCACCCGTATTCATGCTGCCGACAGCGTGTCGGAGAACGAATACCTGGTGATTACTCCGCGCAGCACCACTACTAACTGGACCATGACATTCAAGTTGGAGAACACGCTGGCAGCCACCTATGACATCTGTGCCATTGTCCTGCCGGCTACCATCTATAATCCCAATGCCCAGTTGAAGCCTTGTAAGTTCCAGGCTGAAATCGGCTATGTCGATGAGAACGGTGAACCTCAAATGTTCAATTGCAACAATACGAAGTTTACCACTGACCCCACGCGGGTAGACACCGTGATGCTGGCCGAGAACTTCACGTTGCCAGTGTGCAACTATGACCAGACGAACATGAAGTTCACAGTGAAACTGAAGTGTAGCATCCTTGCACGTGAGTCCAATCAGTTCTCACGCGAGATGTTCCTCGACTGCATCTACCTGCGCCCGAAGAAAAACCTGAACACTGAACAATAAACACGAGAAGCGTTATGAATAGAACAATATGTAAGATCATCGCCGTGACTGCCTTTTGGCTATTGTCCGTAAGCGCAGCCATGGCTCAGGAAATGAAGACGGTAAGTGGCGTTGTTACCGATGCTGCCACAGGCCGTCCGCTGGCTGGTGTCATTGTTGAGGCCTACGGCAACCATCGCTTCACATCCATGACCGATGAACAAGGCTCCTATGAGCTGAAGGTTCCCGAATATGTCAGCAGCGTAAGCATGCGCATTGAGGGCTATCAGCTGCTGCAGAAAGCCGTTAGTCAGTCACCAGGCAAGACCGATGCCCAGCTTTATCCAGCCACATTCAGCCCCATCTATAGTCAGGAAACAGTGTCGCATGTCAGCCGCCGTGCCGAGAACTTCGACAATACGGCCCATCTGAGCATCGACCCGCTGATGGCCGAACAGCTGGGAGCCGATGTCCACTCGGTAACCCGCAGCGGACAGCTCGGCATAGGTAACACCATGTTTGTGGGCGGACTTACCAGCCTCCAGGCCAACGCCCAGCCGCTGGTGGTTATCGACGGTGTCATCACAGACATGCAGTATAACCGTGAGATGCTGCATCAGGGTTACTATAACAATATCCTGGCTAACTTGAATGTCAATGACATAGAAAACGTTACCTTGCTGAAAAACGGTACTGCCATCTATGGTGCCAAGGCTGCCGGCGGCGTCTTACTCATCAAGACCAAGCGTAACAAGTCTATGGCTACGAAAATTGATTTAACCATCAATGGCCAGTATCAGATGCTTCCCCGTCTGCCTAAGATGATGGAAGCCGAGGATTACCGCCTTTATGCCACAGAGATGCTCTCTGGTCTCACAGACAACCTGCAGAACCTGGAGTTCATCAACAGCGACCCTAAAAATTATTATTATAACACCTACCACAATCATACCGACTGGACTGACGAGGTATACCACAATACCTTTATTACCAACTACGGTATCAATGTACAGGGTGGTGACGATGTTGCCAACTATAACCTGTCGGTAGGCTATTCTTTGGGTGATGCTACTCAGCGTGGCAACGACTTCTCACGTTTCAATATGCGACTGAACTCCGACATCCGTGTGTTCCGTGGTCTTGACGTGCGTTTCGATGCTGCCTATAGTGACGTGACCCGCGACCTGCGTGATGATGGTGCCAAGGCAGACCTGACGATAGGAACCATTACTGCACCGGCCTTCCTGTCGCTCGTCAAGTCACCCTTCCTGGCTCCCCATGCCTTCGATATTAATGGCAACCCCAGCCACTATCTGGCCGATGCTGACAATTACCTGGCCAAGGTGTTTGATCGCGATGGTGAGGTCAGTGTCAACAGTGTACGGCTGGCCAATCCTGTAGGCATCCTGTCTTTGGGCGACGGTGAGAACCGTAACCAGGCAGGCAACCGCATGGTTACTTTCAGTGTCACTCCTACCTATCAGTTCAACAGGCATCTTTCGCTTTCCGAGCATTTCAACTTTACACTTGTCAACACCAACGAGAACTATTATCTGCCCCTCGAAGGAACACCCCCGTTCCGTCTCTTGGCCACCAGCGATATTCTTGTTACCAACATGTCACAGAGTATGGCTGCCCGTCAGAATGCCGTGATGAGCGACACCCGTCTGTCGTGGAGCAACCGCTACAATGCCCACAAGATCGACGTCATTGGCGGCATACGCTATTCAAGCAGCAATTACAAGCTCACAGCTCAACGGGGTTATGACACTGGTAACGATAAATATCCTAGCACCGGCAACGCCCGTAACTATCGTACCACGTGGGGTGCCGACGACAAGACTCGCGACCTCACCTGGTATGCTCAGGCCAACTATAACTGGAGTGAGAAGTATTACGTGGAGGCTGGTTTATCGGCAGAAACGAGTTCACGTTTCGGTGATGATGCCGATGGACTGAAACTCGGAGGCGTGGTTTGGGGACTCTTCCCCAGCATCAATGCCGGATGGGTTATCACCAACGAGCAGTGGCTGGCAGGTATCAAAGCCATTGACTACCTGCGCCTCAATGTTGGTCTGGACGTGACGGGCAATGACAATATTGACTACACGGCCTCAAAGACTTACTTCGTTGCAAACAATATGCTTTCGCAGAAAGTCGATGGAAAATCCATCGGAAACATTGGCAATACCTCGCTGGCATGGGAAACCACCAGCCGTCTGACAGCAGGTCTGGAAGGAAACTTCTTCAACAATCGCGTGAACCTCCATTTCGACTGGTTCAAGGCTTGGACCAGCAACCTGCTTACCCTGCGACAGTTATCATGGACCAGTGGACTGGCAGAAAACTGGAGCAACGAGGGAAAACTTGAGAACTCTGGTTTCCAGGCTGGCATCGGCATCAAGGTGCTGAACCTGAAAGACCTCACTTGGGAGGTGGGTGCCTCAGCAGGCCACTACACGAACAAAATCACAGCCCTTCCCGACAACAACCAGTCCTTCGAGACCCAGGCTTACGGCGCTACCATCCTGTCTCAGGTAGGCACTGCAGCCGGTGTGTTCTACGGCTATAAGACTCAAGGCGTCTATGCTACCCAGGCAGAGGCAGAAAGTGACGGGCTTTATCAGGTAAACGACCGCGACCAACGTGAGTATTTCAGTGCCGGCGACATGCATTTCATTGATCGCGACCAGAACGGAGTAATCAACGAAAACGACCGTTTCGTCATTGGCGACCCCAACCCTGACCTCTTTGGAAACATCTACACCCGTTTGCATTGGAAACACTGGGACCTGAGCGCCTCCATGCGCTACTCTCTGGGCAACGATGTGTATAACTACCAGCGTTCACTGCTCGAAGGTGGTTCACGTTTCTACAATCAGACCACAGCCATGATGGCACGTTGGACCAGTGAGGGACAGCAGACGGAGATTCCACGTATCAGCTATGGCGACCCTATGGGCAATGCTCGCTTCAGCGACCGCTGGATTGAGGACGGAAGCTACCTGCGCCTCAGCAGCGTTACCTTGAGCTACTCTATTCCTATCCAGAACACCTACCTGCAAGGTATCACGCTGTGGGGAGGTGCCTATAATCTCTTCACCATTACCCACTACTTAGGCAGTGACCCAGACTGTGGCGTCAGCGGAAGCACCCTTCTGCAGGGTATCGACTGCGGCTTACAGCCTATAGCTCCCTCATTTGCCCTTGGTGTGAAGATTAACCTGTAAGCGGCCTACGGCCTGAATAAGTTATTATTAATAAAAATAAAAAGAAGATAAAGGATATGAGACTCAAATATTTTTCATTCATACTTTATACTTTATTATTTAGCGTAGCGCTAACATCGTGCGCCGATCTCATGGATACTGATTCGGAGCTGGTAGAGTTTCAGGAAGACAACCGATTACAGGCTCCTACTGACAGTGTATATAGCGTGATGGGCATCATCTACAAGATGCAGGCAGTGGCTGACCGCACCGTGCTCCTCGGAGAGCTACGTGGTGACCTCACCACTACTACGCCATCGGCTTCTGCCGACCTGAAGGCTATCACCAACTTCCAGATCGACACACACAATGCCTACAATCAGATCAGCGACTACTACGCCATTATCAACAACTGCAATTACTTCCTGGCCCACATCAACAAGGATCTGGTGAAGAACGACCGCAAGGTGTTTGAAAGTGAGTATGCCGCTGTCAAGGCATTCCGTGCATGGACCTATTTGCAGGTGGCTCAGCTCTACGGACAGGTGCCCCTGGTTACCGAGCCTTTGCTTACCGAGGTAGATGCCCAGGCAGCCATGAAGGCCAACATCAGCGATATCGTTGCTGTGTGCAACTATTTCATTGACGACATCAAGCCCTATGTCGACACCAAGTTGCCTATCTACGGACAAATTAACAGCCAGAACTCCCAGAAGTACTTCATTCCCGTGCGGGCACTGCTGGGCGACCTTTGCCTCTGGGCTGGACGTTATGAAGAGGCTGCACGGTTCTACCACGACTACCTGTCGTTACGCACCAAACCAGTAACCACCGGCAAGGCTCATGCTTACTGGCAGGATGCCCAGTCAAAGGAGTTCCGCCAGCCACGCAATTCGTTCTCTTTCAACAGTGACAATTCTGAGTGTCTGTGTTTCATTCCGATGGAAAGCAGTGAATTCTATGGCATCATGAGCAACTTGAAGAATATCTTCAGCTCTACCACCATCAACCAGCAGTATGCACAGGTGACTCCCTCAGAAGGTATTCACGCCCTCTCGGCAGCCACAGACTACTGTGCCACCTATACTAAGATTGACGGTTCTCAGGATACCATCTATGCACCCAAGACAAATCTGCTCAACAGCAATTGTATTGGTGACCTGCGCTTCGGCACCATCTATGAGAAGCGTATTGCCACTACCGACCGCTTCTCACGTGTATCGAACGAACGCCAGACCATTGAAAAATTCAATTCCGACGGCGTAACGCTCTATCGCACCAATATGGTCTATCTTCGCTATGCCGAAGCACTCAACCGTGCAGGCTATCCGCAGTCGGCCTTTGCCGTACTGAAGTTTGGTCTCTGTGAGGACAACGTGACGAAGTACATCGATGAAGCCGAGACAGCTGCTGCAGGCGAACTGATTAGGTTCGACCCAGATCTCTTTACGCTTGACAACACCCAGGGTGTTCACTCACGCGGTGCTGGTAGTGCCGAATGTGACACACTTTATGTGCTGCCCCAGCCTGCTTCTGCACTGGCCAGCCGTCAGGATTCTGTAAGCTATCAGATTCCCCTGCTCGAAGATATGATTGTCAAAGAGATGGCGCTGGAGGGTGCCTTTGAGGGCTACCGTTTCTACGACTTGATGCGTGTGGCCTTACGCCGCAACGACCCTGCCTATCTGGCCGATCCCATCAGCCGTCGCGATGGCACTGTCAATGGGGAGTTGCGTGCACGCCTCATGGATCAGCAGAACTGGTATTTGCCGAAACCCTGACAGGCTTGTAACTTACGCGTAAATATTTTTAGTAGGAGATAAACACTGGTTGCAGGTGTTTATCTCCTACTTGGTGTTATGCCGTTATAGAAGAGTGCAAGCAGACAACTGTCGGAAATAATAGTCAGATTATTTGGTTATTTAAGAATTTGTTTGTACTTTTGTCTCCGCAATACAATACATCCTACACCTAACACCTACCGACATGGACAAGAAACAAAAAGACATGAACCGCCGTGAATTCCTGCGGCATTTGGGAATGGGGGCAGGCTCAGCCATGGCTATGATGGCACTAAACCCCTTGGAACTCTGGGCACGTCCCGACACCAATCGACCCTCGGAGAGAGCTCCAGAGAATCGTATGACTTATCGTGTACAGCACGGCTCGGGGGAACAAATATCACTACTGGGATTTGGAATGATGCGTCTGCCCAATAACCAGGAGGAGGTAGACCGGCTGGTAGACTATGCCATTGCCCATGGCGTGAACTATTTCGACACAGCTCCAATGTATATGGGCGGACAGTCGGAAGTGCTGACGGGAAATACCTTGTCCAGATTCCCCCGCGACAAATACTATGTAGCCACGAAGATGTCGAACCAGAACCGGAGGCTTTGGTCGTACGATGAGTCACGCCGGCTTTACGAAACCTCATTAGAGCGACTGAAAGTTGACTATATTGACTACTACCTGCTGCACGGCATCGGTGGGGGAATGGACACGCTGAAAGGTCGTTTCCTCGATAATGGCATTCTTGACTTCTTGTTAAAGGAACGCGAGGCCGGTCGTATCAAGCACTTGGGGTTCTCGTACCACGGTGATGTCCGCGACTTTGACTGGCTGCTCGACCATCAGGATGAATACCATTGGGACTTCGTACAAATCCAGATGAACTTCCTCGATTGGCGCCATGCTTCCATGCGTGGTGGGCGTCGCACTGATGCCGATGCCGAATACCTGTATGGCAAATGCGAGAAAACAGGTGTACAATGTGTGGTGATGGAGCCGCTGCGTGGCGGTGCCTTCGGACGTATGGCCAAAGAACTCACTGACCAGTTACAGGCTGTCCGTCCTGATGACAGCACGGCAAGGTGGGCGTTCCGATGGGTAGGTTCCTATCCCAACATCCTGACTACACTGAGCGGCATGAACCGCATGGATCATCTGGAGGATAACGTCAAGACATTCTCGCCTCTGGAGAACTGTACAGAGGCGGAGAACCTGCTGTTGGCCAATATCGCCGACCAGATGTCAGGCTTCCCCACGATCCCGTGTACCACTTGTGAATATTGTATGCCATGCCCCTACGGTGTCAATATTCCTGCAAACTTTGCCTATTATAATGAGGCTGTCAATGAGCATATACTCCCCTTGCCCGACGGCAAGGCTGCCGACTTTGCCCAACGTAAGGAGCAGTTCCTGGAGGGCTACCGGAAAGCACTGCCCGACGAGAAGACTTGGGCACGTGCCTGCCAGGACTGTGGCGAATGCCTTTCCAAGTGTCCTCAGCAGATCAGAATACCTAATCAGATGTCTCGAATTGTTGAAACATTAAGGAAAAGATAAGTTTTTCACAAGATATTACGAATAACAAAAAAAGCGAAACATGCGAAATAGCTTGTTTCGCTTTTTCGTTGTACCTTTGCACTGTGATTAAGAAAAAACGCCACAATCGCGTCAGCGGACGCCAAATAGGCAAGAAATAGTTATTCGTATTCTTCATAAGTACAAGTTAGTTATAGATTCTTGGCGATTAAGCCGGGTTGGCCTAAGCCGAGTTAGTAGTTAGTAGTTAGTATTTTGCAAATAGACTTAGTTAGTTATGGTAAAACTAATGTGAGCGGCAGCCCGTATGAGAATATCGGTCGCCGCTCTTTTTTTATTCGTTTGATACAAATAGAAAAGTTATCGTTACACGTAAAAGCTAATTTTGGCGCTTTTTTCTCTTTTTTTGCTTGTATTTAGTTCCTTTTTTGTATCTTTGCACGCAGATAGCGCAAAATACTTACCATAACTATGAAACAACGGACTATCCTTTTTACAATATGTCTCATGGGCTGGCTGAACATGATAGCCCAGACGGGACTCTTTTACCCCTCATCACGATTCTCCAGCGGACTCATCAACACCATTTGCCAAGACCACTATGGCTATATATGGATAGCCACTGACTACGGTCTGAACAAGTTCGATGGCTATCGCTTCACCACCTATCTGCGGAATACCGATCAGCCCAATTCTCTCAGCAACAATATTGTTGTCAGTATGCTCTGCGACAGTAAAGGTCAGTTATGGGTGGGAACAGCCAAGGGCCTGAACCGTTTTGACTATGCCACAGAAACATTTCAGCACTATGAGTTCCCCAACGGGCTGCAGCCACGTGTGACTGAGGTCTCAGAGTGGAAAGACGGGCGTATCATGGCCTGTACTTCTGGCTATGGGTTGTACGAACTCATCGATGGCAAGATGGAGCATCCCGACAGTCTCTATACCACCAGTGATGAGAACAATTACTACAGCCAGCTGATGCAGGACTCGCGCGGAAGAATCTGGAAACGGGGCTTCAACAATATAGTAACTGTAAAAGACCAAAAGGGAAAGATCCAGCAGTTCACCTCCACGCTGGGTAATGTTGCAAGCATCATTGAGCGCGACAACGAACTGCTCATTGTCTGTATGCGCGGTTTCTATACCTATCGCAATAACAGGTTTGAAAATGATGACTTCGACCTTTCTGTCATGGGTAAGAACGATTTTGCCATTTGTTCTGCCTTCAAGGACAGTCACAATAATATATATATAGGTACGCGAGGCGACGGACTCTTCCGACTGCCACAGGGCAGCCACCAGTTGGAACGCGTGGACTGCGTAAACCATGAAATCAATCTGAATACAGCCAAGATTTGGGGTATCACACAAGATGCGCAGGGGAACCTCTGGGTAGGATGCCAGTCAAAAGGTATTCTGGTACTGCCTCACCAGCAACCACAGTTCCGTACCTGGAGCTTTGCCGCCCAAGGCATCACACTCAGTTCCACCGTTACCTCTGTGTGCGAGGGCGAGAACGGCATTATCTGGTGTACGGTGCAAGGCAATGGTGTGTTTGGCTTCGACCGCAACGGACGTGTGATAGCCCGTCCTGCATGTCCGTCGTCAGCAGAATTTATCTTCCGCGATCACCGTAACCAGTACTGGATAGGAACCACCGACGGTCTCTATACCTACAATCCGCTGACAGGACAGTCATCCCTGCAAGTGGTGTTCGACTGTGACCGCTTCAACGATATGACATGCGATGACCAAGGCAACATTTATATCTCTACCTATGGACGCGGCTTTTGTGTCTATAACACACTGACACGTGAATTGCGCAACTTCAGCATCAATATGAGAGACTCTGTCAAGGGTTTCCTCTGTAATGACTGGGTCCAAGCCATGATGCCCGATAGCAAGGGACACATTTGGCTGGCCACGTCAAACGGAGTATCGTGCTACGACCCCAAGACAGACAGCTTCCGTGCTTTGGGGTGGCATCAGTTGCTCAATGGCATGTTATGCCGCTCGCTCTGCGAGACACCAAAAGGCAATATACTCATCGGCACCGATCAGGGTCTTTACATTTATGAACAAGGTCAGACGGAAGCCAGGCTCTTCAATGAGGACGAGTCTCTGAAGGACAAAGTGGTAGGCTATATTGTCAAGTCCAACAATAATGACTTGTGGTGTTCAACTCCCATGGGTCTTTGGCAGTATAACATCAAGGAACGTAAGTTCATCGGCCATGTCAACGGCAACGGTCTCACAACTCAGGAGTATGTCAACGGGGTAGGACTTCATACGGACGATGACCTTGTCTGCTTTGCCACTAACGACGGCCTGACCGTATTCAATCCTGCACAGGTGAAGAACACACATCGTGAACTGCCTGCCGTCCAACTCACAGACTTCCTTATCGGAGGCCATTCCGTTACCACGCTGACGGAATCGAACGGCGATGCTGTCACCACAAAGCCTGTGATAGAGAGCGAGCACTTCCGCGTATCCTACCTCGACAATGCCATTGCCCTGGAATTTTCTTTGCTCGACTATACCAATCCCTCAAATATCATCTACGAATACCGCATAGGCGGTGGCGACTGGCTTCAGACGCAGGATGGGCAGAACAGTATCCAGCTGAGCCACCTGCTGCCAGGTAAATACGATATTGAGGTGCGCGCCCTTTCGGCAGGTGTCTATTCGGCCGTGAAAACGATCACTGTCGAGGTGACTCCTCCTTGGTACCGTTCCACCTGGGCGTATGTGATTTACCTCGTAGGGATATTAGGGTTAATAGGGTTGTTAGGGTGGATATGGCGTCGCCGTACCAACCAGCAGCTGAACGAGGAGAAAATGAAGTTCCTCATCAATGCCACCCATGACATCCGCTCGCCGCTAACCATCATCCTGTCGGCTCTGAAGAAACTGAAAACCGCCACTCCTGGTGGGGAGGCTCTCGAAGCCATTGAGCACAACACACAGCGCATCCTTAGTCTCGTGAACCAGATTCTTGATGTGCGTAAGATTGACAAGCAGCAGATGCACCTGCACTGCCAGAAAACGGAAATGGTCGGTTTCATCGGTGGAATCTACAAGATGTTTGAGTTCAATGCCAAGAATCGCGGCATCATTTTCAACTACCAGCACGGCGACCTCAGCAAGCTGGATGCATGGATAGACCGGTCTCAGTTCGACAAGGTGGTTTCCAATCTCCTTTCCAACGCTTTCAAATATAGTGAGGATGGTGGAGAAATAACTATCACCCTGGAAAAGGGAAAGAATGAAAAGATGGGTGAGGAGGGTTCGCTTGTTCTCTCTGTTGCCGACAATGGGGCTGGTCTGGACAATGAGAACCTGAAACACATTTTCGAGCGGTTCTATCAAGGCAAGAACTCCCGCCAGCTCCATGTCACAGGTACTGGCATCGGCCTGAACCTCTGCAAGATGATAGTAGACATGCACCACGGCATCATCGATGCTGCCAACCGTACCGACATGCAAGGTGCAGTGTTCACTGTGACCCTGCCTTTGGGCAATGCTCATCTACGTCCAGAAGAGATAGAGATGGCCGACCAGAACAGTCAGACTGCTGCACAAGCCGTTAAGCTTAATCAGGTCTCCGGCACCAAGAACCGCGTGCTGATAGTTGACGACGATGAGGAGATTGCCCGCTACATCTCCACGGAACTGGGCAGTTTCTACCGCTTTACCCTTTGTGGAAACGGTCGCGAAGGACTGAAGGAACTGCTCACCGGCGGCTCCTATGATGCAGTGGTTTCCGATGTGATGATGCCCGAAATGGACGGTTTCACCATGCTTCGCATGATTAGGACCAATATCACCATCTCCCACATTCCCGTGGTGATGCTCACGTCGATGGCCGATGTGGGTAATCGTCTGGAGGGGCTGGAGAGTGGCGCCGATGCCTTCCTTGCCAAGCCTTTCGACATGCAGGAGCTGCACATGGTTATCGAGAACCTCATCCAGAGCCGTCAGCGGCTGAAAGGGAAATACACCAGTGCACAGCTGCAAGCCGAAAAGATCGAGGCACCCGAAGTGAAGGGCAACGACGAGCTGCTCATGGAACGCATCATGAAAGCCATCAACAAGAACCTGGCCGATAGCGACTTCAACGTCGAGATGCTCACGCAGGAGGTTGGCATCAGCCGTGCTCAGCTGCATCGTAAGATGAAGGAGATGACAGGCATCTCTACCAGCGAGTTCATACGTAACATCCGTCTGGAACAGGCTGCACGACTGCTAAAGGAGCAGAAACTGAACATCACGCAGGTAGCCTATACCGTTGGTTTCTCTAATCTCGCACATTTCTCTACGCTTTTCCGTAAACATTTCGGTGAGGCACCTTCAGAATACGCTGCCCGTGAAGCCTAATGCAGCAAATACGACCCTGAAACTATGAATAACGCTTGTTTTTTCATGTTTTTACGAAAATGAAACACAATGAGACAAAAGATAAAGTCCTTTACGCCAAAGGGCTTTAACTTTGCAGCGTTTTTCGAAAACATTTCAATTCACATTTATAAACTTAAAACATTCAAACATGAGAAAAACTTACCAAATGATTCTTGCCCTGGCTTTGATTATGCTGGGCGCAACGAACGCCATGGGACAGAAGATCTATCAGGCCGAGCTTGATAAGTCTATGTTCAAGGCTTGGGATGGTTGGGGTGCAGGTGCGAATGAGGTTGCAGAGCCCGAGGAAGTAGAGGGCAACGCTATCTCTTGCGAGTACACAACCTACACACAAGTAGGCGCTGGCAAAGTAGTATTTGGCCACGACTATGTTTACTATCTCTGGTATGCCGATCTTACCGGCACCAAGACGATGACCATCAATGCTACTGCAGGAATGCAGTTCCGCATTCTGATGAATCGTCCTGCTCCCGAAGAGGGTGGCGACTCACACGGTGGCAAAACCACAGAGATTAATGTAACTGTTGCAGAAAACGGCCAGGCTGTTGTCGATCTGTCCAGTTATGAGTATGTACACCTGAATGCCATCAAGACTGGCTGGGGTAGCCCCGCAGGTACCATTACCTCTATTATGCTGGAAGGTACTGTGAAGCCCGTTACAGGTTATCTCGACCTGATCAGCAACGGTGATGCCGAGGGTGACGACCTGAGCAGCTTCCCATTGGCACTCCATGCCAACGAAGGTGATGACGGCAAGGCTGCATTCTTCCCCGAAGTTGTGGAAGGCGAGGGTGTTGACGGTAGCAAAGCTTTCAAGATTGTCTCTGACAACGATGCTCCTCAGACTTGGACCACCCAGCAGTTCATCAAGTTCGATGAGCCTCTGCGCGAGGGTGACAAGTGGAGACTTTCCATGGATATCCGTGCTGCCCGTCCGCAGCAGATCACTTCCAGTGCCCAGGGCGCTCCCCGTTCTTGGCATGGTGGATTTGTCGATGGTTTCGATGTGACCACCAACTGGCAGACTTACACATTCTCTGGTACAGTATCTTCTGGTCAGGCCGGTTCCGAAGGCTTCGGCAGCATTGCCTTAGACCTGAACACCGATCAGACTTCTTCCAACACGTTCTGGTTCGACAACATCGTCTTCCAGAAGGATCTCGGCGGCAGCAACCCCATGAGCGAGGTGACTGCTCAGTATGGTTCTGACGCTATTTGCATTTACCTGGCCGACAAGACCAACATGAAGGCTCTGGTGAAGGCCGCTGGTGGCGAGACGCTGATTTACGACAACAGCTGCGCTACTGTAACATGGAACGGCAAGACCTGTAACCTCATTTCTGTAGAGGGTCGTCCCGACGGCAATCTCTATGTATTCCTCCTCGATATGGACGGTGAGGGCGGTGACAGCTTCGAAGCTGAGGACGCCGTTGTGACTGTCAGCTTCGTCAACCCTGCTGATGCTGCTTATCATCTGCAGTTCACCGCTGGTAAGTGGGATGGCGAAGCCGTTCCCGACTTCACGGGTATGGCTTGCGAATTCAACTATTCACTGGGTGAAGGTGAAATCTTCTCTTACCTGTGGGGCTCTCCGAAGATTGATTCTGCAGCACCTGAGATCGGCTCTTTCAACCTGCCTGCTGATACCAAGGAGTTTGTCGTTAACTTCAACCAGAAAGTTGATGTAACTACCGTGGTTGCCAAGCTTGGCAAGGAGAATCTGAAAGTTTCTGCAGAGAGCAATCTTGAGAAGACTGTTACGCTGACTCGTACAGCTAACACCGAACTCTCTGGTACAACCATCCTCACAATCTCTGCCGCTGTTGGTGAGAAGGGTATGGAACTTGATGTTCCTCTGACTATTAGATACAGCTTCGGTCCTGTGGTTTCTGAAGGTGACGATCCTAAGGTCATCTATCAGAGTGACTTCGCTGCACAGGAGAATCCTGGTGCCGGCTGGAAGGTTAATGCCGATGGTGGTGGTTTGCAGGATGCTAATACTGGTGCTGGCTGCCGTCTGCTGCACTCTCAGGGTGCCTTCGTTGATGACCTCCTCTATCTGGCACAGCGTAGTTCTCCCAATAATGGTGTTGCCCTGTATGGTATTGTCGATGAGTATAAGCTGGCTCTGGAGGGTGGAAAGACTTATCACCTGACCTTCGGTGCTTGCCGTCACGACAGAACTGATGTTGCTTTGGAGGCTCAGGTTCTTCCTGAGGCTGCTGTAAGTACAGAGGACGGAAGTCTGCTGGATGAAGGTGCTATCATTGTTAAGGACCGCAAGGAGATTACTCCTGAGAAGAGCTCTAAGGAGGCTATCCGCTTCGACCTTACTGTTCCTGTACAGGAAGACGGTAATTATGTGCTTCGTTTCGTTCCCAGCAAGAGCAATGGTGCTTACCAGGGATACGAGGATGCTATCTGCTTCGGTGATGTCAAGGTTGAGTACATTCCCGACGTGATGGGTCTTGTTGAGACCAAGAACCTGACTGCTGCTCTGGATAGAGCTAAGGAGTCTCGTAACAACAATTCCGACGACCGTTTCAATGGTCCTGCCTTTACCGCTCTTGAGGCTGCTATTGCCAGCTACGACGGCAAGGTGGAGACAATGACTGCTCCTTCTGCTTTTGCTAAGGCTATTGATGAGCTGGATGCTGCTGTGAAGGCTATGGGCGACCACCGCAGACTTTGCGACGACTATGACAAGCTGCCTGACCAGTTGTTCTCTGTCTATGACAGCAAGAAGGATACCAAGTTCAATTCTACTGAACTGTTCGCTCAGGTGAAGGCTACTGTACAGAAGTACTGCACCGTTGAGAACGAAACTATTGTTGATGACAATGGCCAGGAGGTACAGAGAGAAGCACTTGTTGGCTTCCTGATCCTCAAGGACGATGCTGAGCTGACCGCTGCTATTTCTGAACTGAATACCATCGTTGGTCTGGGTAACAACTTCTTCACCGAGGGTGTTTCCAACGACGGTGATGCAGGTATCAAGGTTCTGGTTGACCGTCTGCGTATGGGTGCTGAGACCCTGAAGGCTCTGGGTGTTGATGCTAACGATCCTCTGATCCTGGCTGTCAACGAATCCATGACCGATGACGAAGACCTCGCCAAGAGCATTCAGAACCGTGTGAAGCTCGAGCTCTTCAACCAGCTCAAGAACGCTGACAACACTGTATTCGCTCCCGTGGTTGACGAGACTACCGAGGAGGTGACCTATCCTACTGTAGACATGACCATCTTCACCAAGAACCCGAACATGTACGCTATTCAGCCGAAGGCTGGCTTCTCTACCGAGAATGTTCCTGGCTGGTCTGTGATCAGGGGTAATCCTGGCTTCTGGGGTTCAGGTGGTCCTGCTTGGGGTAACACTCGTAACATTGATGGTCTGCCCGAGGATATTGCTCTCACTACCTATCACTCTGAGGCACGCTTCCAGCAGTCTGTCACCAACCTGCCCGCAGGTATCTACACTGTTTCGCTGATTGGTACCGACTGGGGTAACATGAAGACTGACGAGGGTACAGGTCCCGATGCACTTGGCTTCGTATACGCTAAGCTCTCTGACACTCCCGTTGTTGAGGAAGGTGCAGAGGAAGACCGCGAGCTGAACTTCGCCGCTACCAAGACCATTGAGTATGCCGGACAGTATCAGATGAACAAGCCTCACAACCTGGAGAATCTGGTAATTACCGACGGTAAGTTAACCTTCGGTGTACACTATGGCAACGACTCTCAGTACTTCTTCGGTAATGCCAAGCTCTTCATGACTGGCGCCGCTACTGGTTTCGACTATGCTAAGGCTTACGAGGAGGTTCTCACCGGTATCGATGTTACCGTTGCTAAGCCCGCACAGGTTCGCCACATCGAGCTCTTCGACCTCAACGGTCGTCACATCAGCAGCGCTCGCAAGGGTATTGCTATTGTGAAGAAGCACATGAGCGATGGCACTATCAAGACTGAAAAGGTCGTGGTGAAGTAAGAATCAAGCAAGCTTGCTCATGCGTTTTCAACCGTGAACTAGCTCAAGATTTAAACACCAACTGCCGCTCTTGCTGAAAGGGCGGCAGTTTTCTTTTGTCCTTTAATGAACTTGCCCTGTTGCATGAAGACGTACTTCCTACGGGAATATGATTCTATAAAATCAAATAGTTCTCTTTTTCTTATATAAACTTTTGAAACATACGAAAAAGGATATGTACGGGAATTTGGCTACTTTTGCAGCCAGTTAACAAATAATTCCGTATAACAATGAATAGAACTGTTACCCGCATTGTTCAGGCACTATGCCTTTCATTTATCATTTCCCATTTATCAATTAGCAGCGTAGCTGCGCAATCCCGCCGTCCCATCGACTCGCAGCACCCGATGTGGCTCATTCATGTAGACGTGTGGTACAAGGCCGATCCTCAGAAAATCATCGACCTCATTCCTGAGGATATCCGTCCCTACGTTTGTCTCAACTTGAGTCTCTCCTGCCAGTACGACAAGGAGAAGAACATCTACAAAATGCCCCAGTATGCCTTCCAGACCTATAAATCGTGGGGCACGGTGTGCCAGCTCAACGGCATGTATTTCACCTGCCAGCCCGCATCGGGAGGTCACACTCATATCCAGGACGACGACTTGGTGACCTTTGAATACTTCTTCAAGCACTTCCCCAACTTCCTGGGTTGGAACTATGCAGAGCAGTTCTGGGGCTTCGATGAACCAGGCGACAAGTCATCGAGCACGCAGATGGCACGGTGGAACCTGTTTGCCAAACTCGTGGAAATGTCGCATGAATATGGCGGATTCCTAACCATCTCATTCTGCGGCAACATCTGGAGCCATCCCCTGAACCCCATCGGCCAGATGAAACGCTGCAAGGCACTGCTCGATGCCAGCAAGAAATATCCGGAGGCCATCCTCTGGCTCTATAAATACACCACTGCCAGCTGTTTCTACAACAATGAGAGTGTGAGCTGGGGTCCCTATATCTCGGGCCTGGCCAATAACTACGGCGTGCGCTACGACAACTGTGGCTGGAACGGTGCCATGGATGACATCCTCGGCGAAGGCCACGGCAAGAAGTATCCTGCTGCCGCTGGCATCGGCACGGTGATGGAGCAGTGCGCCGTCAACGGAGGTGCCGTGTGGGACGGCCCGGAACTGACCTGGCGCGATGAATGTTTCCACGAGGTAAGTGCTACTACCACCAACGGCTACACCCGCCGTCGCTGGGAACGCTTCAGCAACATGAACGGCGTATGGATCGACATGTTCCGCAAAATCCTCGATGGTACCATCTATATTCCTACACGCGAGGAGGTCTTGGACAAGACGAAGATCGTAGTGATCAACGACAAGAGCAGCGGCAACGACGAGGAGAAGTATGCCACCTGGGGCAATCTCTACGACGGTGTCTACAAGCAGGTGGATCCCATGAACAGGAACAACGGGCAGTGGATGGATAACTACTGTTACTTCAAGGGAACAGGCCGCTACGGCGCCATCCCAATGGTTATCGACCTCTACGACGACCTGGCCAAGAAGATTCCCGTGCAGGTGAAGCGGAGCAACTATACCTCACGCTGGAGCTCTCAGGCAAGAAAGACCGCCGACTTCAATGCTCAGTATCCGCAGGTGTCAAAGGGCAACCTCTATGTCAACCGCTTCCACAACCAGTTGGTTACCTACATGCCCTATTCCTATCTGAACAGCAAGAAAACCGCTGAAGGCCGCATACCGCTGCAGTATAACACCTGCGACAGCCTGGTGCTCAACTATGCTTCGCTGTCGGCAGGACTGGTACGTGAATACAAGGACAGCATCACACTCTATCTGAACAACTACCGCTCTGACAGTACTGCACAGAAAAAGGACATCATCACCATCATCGGCGCCACTGCCGAGCCAACCTTCACCATGAAGAAGCATTCCACCACAAAGGCTGACAAAGCTGTTGCCGAGTACAACGCAGAGACCAAAACCTATACGCTCACCGTCAGCCACTGTGGCGCCGTAGACGTGTGTATCAAGTGCAGCGGCGACAACGACCGCTCTGAGGTTCCCTCCACAGTGATTCAGTCCAAACAGCTACCGCTTCCCCAGCAGCCTGCACTCTACAGAGGCCCCGTCATCATCGAGGCTGAGGACATGGACTATAAGAGCATCAAGACCTGCGTTACCGACCCCTACGGCCAAAACTGGGGTGCCTATACCAACGTGCGGGGCCATGCTGCCAACGGATTCATGGACATGGGAACCAGCACCTCCGGCGCACTGCGCCACTATCTGAACCTGAAGGCAGGACAAGAGGGCGACTACCTCATCAGCATGCGCTATACCTGCAGTTCGAAGGCTGGCAGCATCATGATGACGGTAAACGGCGCCAGACAGACGGTGAAGTGCGAGAAGACCGCTAACAACGAATGGCTGAATGCCACCATCAGCGCCACACTGAAGGAGGGACAGAACACCTTGATTATCACCAACAACGGTGCACTGCCCATGTATATCGACCAGGTCACCTATCAGCCTGCCGACACTGATCCTCTGACCTATAGCGTTTCCGTCAAGAGCGCCAAGAATGGAACCGTCACTCCCGACAAGACTGAGGCGGCTGAGGGCGACACCATCACACTTTCCATTGCCGCCGACGAAGGCTTCCAGCTGAAAGCTCTCAAGGTGGTGAACTCGGTGTTCTTCGTGCTGGAGCATACCATCAGCCTCTCCACCTTGGATGAAGAACACGCCACGCTCACTTTCGTGATGCCTCACGACAACGTGACGCTGGAACCCGTCTTTGCCGACAAGTCTTCTGCCTACAAGCTCGACCTGGCAACCACGCAGGGAGGAACCATTCCTATGGGATGGCGCTGTGTACAGGAGAACGATGGTGTGCACGACTATCCCAACAACTATGGACAGGGAGCCCGCACCATGGCTGGTTTCACAGGCTTTGAGGGCAAGGCACTCTACTGGCGTAAAGTCTGCGCAGAATACGGCCGCCTAAGCAAGTATCCCCTCACGTTGGAACCTGGAGAGTACAAACTGAACTACGCCATGGCTGCCTGGAAGGGTACTCCAAAGTACAAGGTGCAGATATTAAATGCCAGCGATGGCTCCGTCATAGCAGAATCGCAGGTGCTGACAGCTGCTCCCAACGCCAACGGACAGAGCTCTGCCAACCTCTCTTCAGCAACCAAGCGCCAACTGCCTTTCACTATCACAAAGGAAGGTAACTACATCATCAGTTTCACTAACCAGACCGGTGGCGGAGACTTAGACGAATTCCTCCTCATGGAGTGCCGCATCACCAAGACCGGCGGCGGTACCAATGCCATCCAGCTGGTGAATGCCGTGAATCCGTCGGAAACCGTTGACGTCTACGACCTCTCTGGCAGGCGCCGTACGGCAGTAAAACGCGGCTTGAACATCATCCGCACTGCCGATGGTAAAACACGCGTAGTCATGAAGAAGTGAATAGTCACTGATTCCTCACCCAAAACACGCTGAAAGCCCAATAAGCCAGCAGAACATTAAAAAAACAGCCGGAAGTTTTGTGCTTTCGGCTTTTTTGTGTACATTTGCAGCCAACAAGAACAGTTTCATCATGGAAGAGCTTATAGGCAGATACATCAACCCCTACACCGACTACGGCTTCAAGTACCTTTTTGGCACTGAGCCTAACAAGGAGTTCACCCTTGACCTCATCAACGCACTGCTGCGGGGCAAGGAGGTCATCAAGTCTCTCACGCTGTTGCCTTCTGAGCAGCTGGGTGATACGCAGGAGGACCGTCGTGCCGTGTTCGATGTGTACTGCGAGAATGAGCAGGGTGACAAGATCATCATTGAGATGCAGAAAGCCGACCAGCAGTACTTCAAGGACCGCAGCATCTACTATTCCTCGTTCCCCATTCGCCAGCAAGGCGTGAAGGGTCGCTGGCGCTTTGGGCTGAAGGCTGTCTACACGATTGGCATCCTAGACTTTGTGTTCGATGAAGACAAGGATGACGAGGAATACTATCACCATGTAGTGAAGCTGATGGATGTGGAAAAGAAAACAGTATTTTACGATAACCTGACCTACATCTATTTGGAGATGCCCAAGTTCAAGAAGACAGAGGATGAGCTGGAAACGCTCTTCGACAAGTGGCTCTATGCCTTGAAGAACCTGCCCCGTCTGTTGGAGCGGCCAAAGGCCTTGCAAGAACGCATCTTCAAGAAGTTCTTCGACGTGGCAGAGACGGCCAATCTATCAAAGGAAGAGTACGCCAAATACTGGGAGAGTGAGAAGGTCTACTACGATATGGACGGAGCCTTCCGTACTGCTACCAGCAAAGGTTTTGAGCGGGGAATGACTAAAGGATTGGCTAAAGGCCGGGCGGAAGGCAGAACGGAGGGCATAGAAGAAAACAAACGTGAGAATGCCCGCCGCATGAGAGCAGACGGTATGCCGGACGAACTGATAGCAAAATATACGGGTCTTACTTTGGAACAGATAAAAGTTCTTTGAATAACAGACATCATGATTGTTGGGTACGTCATACCTTGAATGTTCTTATGTGAGTCTACGTTTTCCTTCTGTGTCAGTTTCAAAGGCTCTTCCTCATTTTAGTGAATGGAAATCGGAATTCCTGATCGGAAACGTCCCTCGAAAGAAGGTATGATTGACTCCGACACCGCCATCTTATCAATGGCATACGTGGTGCGGGCATGATACAATTTGTCAAGAGCCTGCCCATTGTCAAGGATGGAACACTGCAAGTTTTCTTTAATGAAACACCTGCCGGCAATGAGATGACCACAGCTCAGGTTGCTACTGCCAAGAGAAAAGGTTGGAATGTGTTGATGAGAAAAGACTATACCTGGGTGGACTATCCCGGTGAGGCTGGCGCTATCGACGAAAACATATTAGGCGACATCAACGGCGATGGCGAAGTGGATGTCACCGACGTGGTGGAGCTAATAGACATGGTGTTGAGCGGAACGTAGTTGGCCTAGGCAATAATCGAAAAGGCTGCGCATCATCATTGGTGCACAGCCTTTTTATCTATACCTCTTTTCTATTAGAAGTCCATGTGATCCAGGGCATCACTGAAGTCCTTCGGCTCATGATTCTCAGCGGAATCGTGGAAATCCTCACTGCGGAGCGAAGCAGCCAGTTTGTCGCCTAAGTCTGAGTTCTGGTGCTCAGGACGCTGGCGACGGTCTCCGCGTTCAGGACGCTGGCGACGGTCACCACGTTCGCCACGCTCAGGACGCTCACCACGCTCAGGGCGTTGACGGCGCTCACCACGCTCGCCGCGCTCAGGACGCTCACCACGCTCAGGACGCTCGCCACGCTCACGGCGGGCAGGACGCTCACGCTCCACATAGCCTTCGGGCTTCGGAATGAGCACACGGTGTGAGAGCTTGTACTTGCCGGTCTTCGGGTCAATCTCCAGGAGCTTCACCTGAATATGGTCTCCCTCCTTGATACCAGCCTCCTCGACAGTCTCCAGTCGCTTCCAGTCAATCTCGGAGATATGGAGCAGACCATCCTTACCTGGCATGATTTCAACAAAGCATCCATAAGGCATGATGCTCTGTACGACACCGTCGTAGACTTCACCCACCTCGGGAATGGCCACGATGGCACGGATCTTGGCAATGGCAGCGTCGATGCTCGTCTTGTCGGGACCGCTGACCTGTACCTTGCCCACACCGTCTTCCTCGTCAATGGTGATTGTGGCACCTGTGTCTTCTTGCATCTGCTGGATAATCTTTCCGCCCGGGCCAATAACGGCACCGATGAACTCCTTGGGAATCTCAAAGGCTTCGATGCGGGGAACCTGAGGCTTCAGTTCGGGACGTGGCTCGCTGATAGTGTCGGTGATGCATTTCAGGATATGCTCACGACCAACCTTGGCCTGCATGAGTGCCTTCTCGAGGATATCGAACGACAGTCCGTCGCATTTGATATCCATCTGCGTTGCTGTCAGACCGTCACGGGTACCGGTGGTCTTGAAGTCCATATCGCCCAGATGATCCTCGTCGCCCAGGATGTCGCTCAGCACGGCATACTTGTCTTCACCGGGGTTCTTGATCAGACCCATGGCAATGCCGCTGACGGGTTTCTTCATGGGTACACCTGCATCCATCAGGGCCAGGGTGCCAGCACAGACGGTAGCCATGGAGCTTGAGCCGTTGGACTCCAGGATCTGGCTCACCACACGCACTGTGTAGGGGAAGTCCTCGGGAATCTGTCCCTTCAGACCGCGCCATGCCAGGTGTCCATGACCAATCTCACGGCGGCCTACGCCACGCTGGGCCTTGGCCTCACCCGTACAGAACGGTGGGAAGTTATAGTGCAGGAGGAAACGCATGTAGCTCTTGTCGAGCACATCGTCCACCAGCTTCTCATCGAGTTTCGTGCCGAGTGTTACGGTTGTCAGGCTCTGTGTCTCACCACGGGTGAAGATGCTGCTTCCGTGAGGCATGGGCAGCGGGCTTACCTCGCACCAGATGGGACGTATATCCGTTGTCTTACGACCGTCCAGGCGTATACCCTCGTCCAGAATGCAGCGGCGCATGGCATCGCGCTCCACATCATGGTAGTAGCGCTCCATCATGGCCTCGTATTCTTCGTCAGAGATTTCGCCCTTGGCATCGTCGGCAAGTTCTGCACGCTCAGCAAAGAACTTCTCCTTGAAGTCAGTGAGAATCTTCTCAAAGGCTTCTGCACGCTCCTGCTTTTCCAGTGCCTGCTTCGTGACATCGTAGGCAGGCTGGTAAAGCTCCTTGTTCATACGCTCACGCAGCTGCTCGTCGTTCACTTCGTGGTCGTACTCGCGCTTTACATCCTTGCCGAGCTCCTTGCTCAGCTCTGTCTGCAATTCGCACATGGGCTTGATGGCGTCCATGGCGGCTTTCAGTGCTCCGAGCAGATCCTGCTCTGACACTTCGTTCATCTCGCCTTCCACCATCATGATGTTCTCGGCCGAGGCGCCTACCATGATGTCCATATCGGCCTCCTTCATCTGCTCGAAGGTGGGATTGATCACATACTCGCCGTTCACACGTGCCACGCGCACTTCACTGATTGGGCACTCGAAGGGGATATCCGAGCAGGCCAGAGCTGCCGAGGCGGCAAAGCCGGCCAGTGCATCGGGCTGGTCAACGCCGTCAGCCGAGAAGAGCATGACGTTGACGAATACTTCTGCGTGATAGTTACTGGGGAAGAGTGGACGGAGAACGCGGTCCACCAGTCGCGATGTGAGGATTTCGTTGTCCGAGGCTTTGCCTTCGCGCTTAGTGAATCCGCCAGGGAAACGTCCTGCAGCGGCATATTGTTCACGATAGTCTACCTGCAAAGGCATGAAATCTGTTCCGGGAACTGCATCTTTTGCGGCACAAACAGTGGCCAGAAGCACGGTGTTATTCATGCGAAGCATGACAGAACCGTCGGTTTGTTTTGCCACTTTCCCGGTTTCAATGGTGATGGTCCTTCCATCAGCCAATTGAAGGGTCTTTGTAATTACGTTCATCTTGAATTAAAACATCTAAAAAATAAAAAAAAGAGCGCCCTTTGCGCTCGCAAAGTCATTTTGCGGCGCAAAGTTACGCATTAATAAATGATTTAACGAATAAACACCGTATATTTTTTTGTTTTTTATGATTTCTCTTGGAATTGTTACGTTATTCAAGTTCAGCTTAAATGGTTCATTTCCGTAATTTCTTGAATTCCTTGATAGCAGCCGCCATATCGTCAAGGAAATCTTTGCTGGTGTGCAGCCGGGCATAGCAAGCGGCAGCAAGCATACGTGATGCATCGACGTCGCTCTGCCAGTGGAATCCTCCTATCACACGGCTCTGTCCCCATTCGTAACCAAGTTTAAACAATTCATTCTGCGCATCTGGGTTGATTTCACAAAGCAGTAAGGCCATGCCCCAGCCACGAACCGTATGGCCTGAAGGATAAGACCCATTGGCACTCAGGTCCGCCTCTGCTTCGGGCATCAACGTCGATTCATTGAAATAAATAAAGGGCCGTTTGCGCATAAAGCTTTCCTTCGGCTTGGTTGCACTCATCCTGATTGTCAGAACCGCCTTGTTGACAACTTTATAGATGGCAGGGGTCTTCTGTTCGGATATCTCCATGCCGAACACTCCGCTGAACTCTTTCACCATGTCAGGCACTTTGTATACTGCTTCGCGGATAGCCTTCCTGGCACGCAGTGAGTCACGCCGCTGCTCCTTACCCCAGTAGTACTGAGATATGTCATACATAAACTGCGAGGATCCAGGGGTGGGTGGACTAGGAAGCCATATAACTCCATTGGGAACTTCATCGGCTGTGAAATACAATGGGATGTCTGACTGCTGGCCATACACCATCCCATACGACAGCATCAAGAATAGCATCATTGTCAAAACAGACTTCTTCATAATCATATATTTATAGTTTAATGGTGCAAATTTACATAATATTTCCGAGATTATAAGCCCGTCAAGATAAAAATGTAAATAAAATGCCCTGAAAAGTTAGGAATCAAGGCCTCCATACGCCCATTCCTATCCATTTCCATGCTCAAAATAGTCACATGGTGTGAATGAGGTGACGATGGAGCGTGCGGCTGTCTACTGGCTACCAGCTTGGCGTGTGCTTGGGCTGATAGTCTGTCTGAACAAAGGAAGAATGATGATAGAGCTTGCCTTTCTCGCAGTGAGGAGGCCGGTAAAAGGGGGTGAACCCCGTACCTGACAGGTGTTGACCCCGTACCTGAGCGGGAGGAAGGCCGTACCAAACAAGGATTTACCCCGTACCTAAACGGGAGGAAGGCCGTACCTTCCGATTCCGCAGCGGGCGGGGAAATAATCAGCAGCGGCCGCTGCCACTATTGGCAGCGGCCGGGGAAATTGTCGGCAGCGTTCGCTGCTTACCAGTTTTTATACTGTGTGAGTGGTCTCTCGGATGGTATAGTGCCAAGTGCGGCCTTCCTTGTAGCGGTTCAGACGTGGATTGTCGCCTGTACAGAGGCTGTCGAGATAGGCTTGGGCCGTCTTGTATTTCAGGCCGCTGACCCATTGGAAAGCCTTGATGGTGATATATCCGTGTCGTACGCTCCTGCGCAATGCCTCGTCCATTGCCTTGGGGTCGTGCATCTGGCTGTTGCCTACGCTGCCCTGCTTTCTACGGAAACCGTCGTGGCTACAGTCGGCATCCTTCACGAACTGCTTGGCAGGGATGAACCCAATACCGCCGTAGATCACGTCGCGTCCCAGCACCTTCTCGGGGTCGGTATGCTCGCCAACGAGTTTCAACTTGGGGGCAAACGAGCCGAAGGGTGTCTCTACGCGATAGCCTTTACTCAGCCACATGGTGGTGACCTCCTCCAATAAGCTGAAGAGGTGTTTCATCTCGCCTTGGGTGGTGTGGCGGTATTTGGCACAGAACTCGTCAATGTCGTCAAGGTCGTACTTGCGCTCTATGACGGGCTCTGCGTAGAGCAGTGGCTTACCGTCCTCACCCTTTGTGGGGCGCGGCTGTAGTTCAAAAAGTATTCCGTCCGTCTTACGTGGCATAACATTCTATTTTAAAAACGACTGCAAATTTACAAAAAATATGATAAAACGAGAAGTTTTTGAAGACAAAAAGAGCTGATTCCCACAATAAATAGCAACTTTTCAAGTTTTATATAGGAATGAAGATTATTGGAATTGGCAAGAACTATGCCTTGCACAATCAGGAGATGGAGGGTGAAGCTTACAAACCAAAGGCACCCGTTGTCTTCTTAAAACCCGACTCTGCACTGCAAAAGCCGGGGAAACCTTTTTTCGTACCTGACGACTTAGGCCGGATAGACTACGAGACAGAACTGGTGATACGCATCTGCCGCCTGGGAAAGAACATCGCTGAGCGTTTTGCCTACCGCTACTACGATGCAGTAACCGTGGGACTGGACTTTACGGCCCGCGACCTACAGCAGCAGGCCAAGGAGGCAGGACTGCCTTGGACCATCAGTAAAGGATTCGACAGCTCGGCAGTGATTGGGGAGTGGGTGGAACCCGGCAGCAGAATGCTGTTCCACTTGGAGAAAAACGGTGTGAAGGTGCAGGAGGGGTGTTCTGACGATATGCTTTACCGAATAGACGAGCTGATAAGCTATGTGTCGCATTTTTTCACCATGAAGACTGGCGACCTGATCTTCACAGGCACTCCGGCTGGCGTGGGTCCTGTGAGCATAGGCGACCATCTGACTGGATGGATAGATACCAACGGAGTGTCCAGACAGGTGTTGGACGTCCGGTGCAAGTGACGATTAAGAATTGAGAATTGGGATATGAGGAAACTGAAGGATTGTGCATTAAGTGGTAAGTGGCAGCTGAGAATACTGCTGCTCACCTCTTTCCTTATCCTTCCGACTTTCTCGTTCCTTATTCCTCCTTTTTCCCATCTTCTTCCTCAGTCCTCCCTCAAGGCTCAGACATTCTATAACCTCACGGCTGACGAGGTGCGGGTAGACTCCGTGTTGCCGCTTTTTACCTATCAGCAGGCTTTGGGCAGTCATTATTCCGACTCCATCTATACCATCAGCCTGGAATATCCGGAATTCATTGATATGCAGGAGGCCGACATTCTGCGTTATCAGCAGATTGCAGGTGCCGAGCTGCCGCCGGCCATGCCTGTGGTGAATCAATATATTGGTGTGTCACGCCGCCAAGGCACGCTTTATGCTTCGTTCTGTCCCATCGTCTTCCGAGACGGGAAATATCAGAAGTTAGTGAGTTTCATGGTGAAGACTTATCAGACACCCCAATCAGCCAATGCCTCTGCTCGTGGCCTTTCCCGCAGCCGTAACTATTCCCCTTCCTTCAGCAATCACTCTGTCCTTGCCTCTGGCCGATGGGTGAAAATACTTGTGCCGGAGACGGGTGTCTATGAACTATCCACCTCCCTGATTCGTCAGGCTGGCTTTAGCGACAAAAGCAAGGTGAAGGTCTTTGGCTATGGTGGTGCCTGGCAGCCCGAGCAGCTCACTGCCGACTACCTTGCCGAGACAGATGACCTGAAGGAAGTTCCCACCTGTAATGTTGACGGACGGCGCCTTTTCTACGCCGTAGGTCCTGTGGGCTGGAGCAGCAACACGGCAACGTCCCGCACACGCAACCCTTACAGCGACTATGGCTACTACTTCCTGACGGAGGACGGAGAGATGCCGCAGACGGTAGACAGTGCCGCGTTTGTTGGCAGTTTCTATCCCTCGGCCAATGACTATCACACTCTCTACGAGGTGGATGACTACTCCTGGTTTCACGGGGGACGTAACCTCTACGAGAGTACACTCTTCCAGGTAGGACGTGACCGCACTTTCTCGCTGAAGGCCTCATCGGCAACCGGCAAGCTGACAGTGGTGATGAGCTATGACGCCACCTTCCAAGCCACCGTTGCCGTGAACGGCAAGGAGGCTGGAACCATGGAGGTGAAGGTCTCGTCGTCGGCTTCTACGCTGCCCGAAGGCCGGGACAGCTACAGTGCTGCTGCGGTGAAGACGTGGACTTTCAGCATGGACAACCTGGAAGCCGACAATACGGTGACCATCCGGCAGACGTCCGGGGGAAGCATGAGACTGGACTATATTCAGCTCTGCTCTACACAGCCTGCTCCGCTGCCCAGCCTGAGTACGGCTACGCTGCCTGTGCCAGAGATTGTAGGGCAGATAACAAACCAGGACCACCATTCCGATCCTCAGGCCGATATGGTGATCATCATACCTACGAGCCAGCAGATGCTGGCCCAGGCACAGCGTCTGGCCGAGATGCACAAGGAACAGGACGGGCTGCGGGTGAACATTGTTCCTGCCGACGAGCTGTATAATGAGTTTTCCAGCGGCACACCCGATGCCAATGCCTATCGCCGCTACATGAAGATGCTCTATGACCGTGCCGAGAGTGAGGCCGACATGCCTCGTTACTTGCTGCTCATGGGCGATGGTGCATGGGATAACCGCATGGTGTCCACGGCCTGGCGCAACTACGATCCCGATGAGTTTCTGCTCTGCTACGAAAGCGACAATTCCTTCTCCGAGACCGACTGCTATGTATCCGACGACTACTTCTGTATGCTCGACGACGGCGAAGGTGGACGGCTCTTGGGAAGCGACCGTGCCGATGTGGCCGTAGGCCGGTTCCCGGTGCGTACGGCTGCTGAGGCAAAAGTGATGGTGGACAAGGCCATAAGCTATCGCACAGGTGCTTATGCCGGTTCCTGGCAGAACACTCTCTGCTTCATGGCTGACGATGGAAACAACAATATGCACATGGCCGACATGGACACATCTGTTGTACGCCGCGTGGTGAACTTCTATCCTGACTACAATATCCAGAAGATCTATTGGGATGCATATATGCGTAGTTCGTCGGCCACAGGATTCAGCTATCCCGATGTGACGAGGCTCATCAAGCAGCAGATGCAGAGCGGAGCGCTCGTCATGAACTACATGGGTCATGGCGCTCCTTACTGTCTTTCCCATGAGCAGGTGGTCAAGCTCAGCGACTTTGCTGCCCAGTCGTCTATGGGAATGCCCCTTTGGGTGACAGCCTCCTGCGACATCATGCCTTTTGACGGGCAGGAAGAGAATATCGGCGAGACCTCGGTGCTCAACAGCCACGGTGGAGCCATCGCCTTCTTTGGTACCACCCGCACTGTATACGCACACTACAACCGCTACATGAACAAAGCTTTCATGACTCATGTGTTAGGACGGACCGACGGTGTGCGCAACAGCATTGGCGAAGCTGTCAGACTGGCCAAGAACGAACTCATCAGCAGCGGCAGCGACCTCAGTGCCAACAAATTACAGTACACCCTCCTAGGCGACCCTGCCTTGACGCTTGCAGCACCTACTTTGAGCATGGTTGTTGACAGCATCAACGGCCTTCCGCTGAACACCACTAATACGCCCGTCACCCTTCCCGCCGGAAAGACCGTCACCGTGAGCGGACATATTGACGGTAATACCGATTTCAACGGTGTGGCCACAGCCACTGTTCGCGACGTCAAGCAGACCATCACCTGCAAGATGAACGACGATACTGCTCTCTCGACCTTCTCTTTCAAGGACCGTCCGAGCACTCTATACACAGGCAGCGACAGTGTGCGTCAGGGACGTTTCCGCTTTGTCTTTGCACTGCCGAAGGACATCTCCTACAGCGATGCTACAGGACTCATCAATCTCTTTGCCGTCAATACTGGCAAGGACCTTACTGCCCATGGACGCAGCGAGGACTTCAATATGACTGCCGATACTCTGACTTCTGACAATAGCATCGGCCCCAGCATCTATTGCTACCTGAACAGTCCGTCGTTCACCAATGGCGACCGCGTGAATGCCACACCCTACTTCTATGCAGAGCTGAACGATAAGGACGGTATCAATGCTTCGGGCAGCGGCATAGGACACAACCTGGAACTGATAGTTGACGGTTTGCTCTCGCGTACCTATTATCTTAATGATTATTTCCAGTACGACTTCGGCGACTATCGCAGCGGCCATGTGGGCTTTACACTGCCTGAACTGGGCGAGGGACAGCACAGACTGCTGTTCCGTGCCTGGGACATGCTCAACAACTCGTCCACCTCCGAACTGAATTTCACCGTCAGCAAGCAGCTTTCTCCAGGACTGGTGAGCGTGAGCTGTACGGACAATCCTGCCAAGACACATACCACCTTCCTCATAACCCACGACCGCGCCGGAGCTGAGATCAACGTGGAACTCGACATCTTCGACACTTCTGGGCGACAGTTGTGGAAGCACCGGGAGTCGGGCGTCTCAACCAACAGTACCTATACCGTTGACTGGGATCTCACTACCGACGGAGGCCACCGGCTGCAGACTGGAGTGTACCTCTATCGTGTACGTATCTCAACAGAAGGCAGCGGATATGCTTCGAAAAGCAAGAAACTGATCATTATGAAAAGGTGAAAAAGGTGGAAAAGTGAAAACTGAGAAAAAGAAATGATAACAACAAAGAAGATATGAAAAGAGTTATTGATATTATGAAGTCGAGAGGTGCGGTGATAAGTTTTTCACTTTTTCACCTTCTCACCTTTTCATCTGTAACCGCAGGAGCGGATGACAAGCTGACCACCTACAATCCTGTGGAGCATGCTGTCATTTCGCAGACCATTGCCCCCGATGCCCGATCAGCCGGTATGGGCGACGTAGGTGCTGCCACCGACCCCGATGTCAACTCGCAGTATTGGAATCCCGCCAAGTATCCCTTCTGCATCAGCCGTGCAGGTGTGGCACTGAACTACACCCCGTGGCTGCGTCAATTGGTGAACGATATCGACCTGGCTTACCTTGCCGGTTACTATCGTATCGGCGACTATTCCGCCATCAGCGGTTCGTTGCGATACTTCTCCCTGGGCGAAGTGTATACCAGCGAGGGCGAGGACATGACGGTGAAACCCTACGAGATGTCGCTCGACGCCGCCTATTCGCTCATGCTCAGCGAGAACTTCTCCATAGCTGCTGCCATCCGCTGGATCTACAGCGACCTGCGCTACGACTACAGCGAGGACTCCAAGCCTGCATCAGCCTTTGCCGCCGACTTGTCCATGTACTACAACAACTACCTTATGCTCGGCAGCCGCGAGTGCCAATTAGGTCTGGGAATGAATGTGTCGAACATCGGTTCCAAGATATCGTTCTATGGCGATGAGGAAGCTCAGTTCATACCAGCCAACCTGCGTCTGGGAGCTTCGCTCATGGTACCAGTCGACGAATACAACCGCTTCACCATCACCGCCGATGCCAACAAGCTGCTCGTGCCCACCGTACCTCGTCAGGAGGAAGGCGAGACCAACAGCGACTATCAGGATCGCGTGCGCCGCGAATACAGCGATGTCGGTAGCATCAAAGGTATGTTCCAGAGCTTTAGCGATGCCCCTGGCGGCTTCAAGGAGGAAATGGAGGAAGTTCAGTGGAGCTTGGGTGCAGAGTACATCTATAACGACAAGTTCTCGCTCCGTGCCGGCTATCACCACCAGGCAGAGTCGAAGGGTAATCTGAAGTATTTCACCGTTGGCGGCGGTTTCCGCATGAATGTCTTCTCGCTCGATGTTGGTTACGTCATCTCCACTGCCAAGAGCAATCCCTTGGATCAGACACTCCGCTTCACCTTGGCTTTCGACATGGACGGCATCAAGGACCTGTTCAGGAAATAACGTCCGTTTTAACACTTTTTACGCCATTGACGTGCAAGGAATGCCTTCCTTGGTCGTTTCACAGACAGAAAAGTATCAAAGAAACGATTATTTAAAAAGGCATAACAATGAAAAGGAATGCATTCTTTATAGGATGGGCAGCCGCAGGTCTGCTGATGACGGGGTGTTCAACAGCCGATGGCTACCGTGAAAGTGAGAGATTCCCCTATTATGACGAAGCTCTTAATGCAGCAGATCCTGAACCTACGTCCCCAAGTGGTGACAAGTTTGAAGATTTCAAGGACAACCCCTTTGTAACGACATCTGATCACCCCATCTCGACGTTCGCTGTCGATGCCGACGGTGCATCGTATGGCTTTGTGCGGCGTTCTCTGACCTCTGGTTATGACATCAATCCCTCGAGTGTTCGCATCGAGGAGTTCCTCAACTATTTCACGTTCGACTATCCCTCACCCACTGACGGCGAGACTGTAGCCATTAATGCCGAGGTGGGCCACTGCCCATGGAACCAGGAACACCTGCTGCTGCGTCTGGGTATCAAGGGCAAGGAGCTGACGTCACAGGAAACGCCCCGCGCTAACTTCGTGTTCCTCGTCGATGTATCGGGCTCGATGTATAGCAGCGACAAGTTGGATCTGCTGAAGAAGGGACTGACGGAATTGCTTGATCAGCTGAACCCTGATGACCGCATCTCCATCGTGACCTATTCTGGCGAAGTGAGAAAACTGTTAGAATCAACATCCGTCCGCAAGGCCGATGACATCAAGAAAGCCATCAGTAAGCTGAGCGCCGACGGCTGCACTGCTGGTGGTGAAGCACTGAAGATGGCTTACGAAGAGGCGCTGGCCAACTACGACCCCAATTGCAACAACCGTGTCATCATGGGCACTGATGGCGACTTCAACGTGGGTGTCACCAATACCAGCGCCCTGGTCGAGATGGTAGAAAGCTACGCCCGCAAGGGTATCTACATGACCTGCCTTGGTTTCGGCATGGGTAATCTGAACGATGCCATGATGGAGAAAATCAGTAATGCCGGTAACGGCACCTATCACTACATCGACAGTGAGAACGAGATGATGAAAGTGTTTGTGCATGAGCGCAGCCAGTTCAACAGTGTGGCCAACGATGCCAAGTGCCAGATAACCTTCCAGCCCGCATACATCAAAGAATACAGGCTCATAGGCTACGAGAACCGCGTCTTGGCAAACGAGGACTTTGAAAACGACAAGAAAGACGCAGGCGAGATTGGCGCAGGACAGACCATCACAGCCCTTTACGAGCTGGTGCCCTCTCCCGACATCTGGAACAAGAATCTGGTGGTGGGAGACGACCCCATTGCCACCTTCGACTTCAGGTATAAAAAGTCACTCTCCGACAACAGCATACCTCTGAAGGTCATCGTCAACAGAGACGCAATCTGGCATTCACCGTCCTCAGAATTCCACTTTGCCGCTGGCGTAGCAGCCTTCGGCATGATCCTGCGCGACTCACCCTATAAAGGAAATGCCACCCTCGACATGGCAAAGGAACTGGCCACCAAGGGGCTTAACTACGATGTCTATGGCTATCGGGCCGAACTGCTGAAGCTCATGGATAAAAGCTATAGCCTGCGTAGCTACGTAGCTCCATAAAAGTTATAGTCTGCGAGCTACGTAGCACCATGATTCTCACGAGGCTACGTAGGCTTAATTCAGTCCAAGCAGGCCTTCGGGCAGATTGATGCTAATGGTACGGCTTTTCTGGTCGATGGCGGTAATAAGGTCATCGGAGGCGGGAATCAATGTTCCGTCCTCCAGCTCAAAGAGCAGATTGATGGTAGTGTCGTCGATGGACGCAATGCGGCCTATGTGCTTCCCGTTTCTGGCATCTACCAGCTGAAAGCCTACGAGCATGCCAAGTGACAGTTCTCCCTCTTCATCATCGGCCAGCCGGCGAGGGAAGTAGACATCGCAGCCTGTGAGCTCGCGCGCCCGTTCCTGGGTATTAATATCCTCGAACTTCACAATGGCAGTGCTGTCGCTCTTGAAACGGTACTCCTCCAAGAAAAATGGTACGAGGATGCCGTCCACAGAGAGAACCAGGTAGTCTGCATCCACACGGTCGAACACATCATCGTCGAACATGAAGGACAATTCTCCCTTCACGCCGTGAGTCTTACCTATCTTACCTATCTTGTAAACTTCCTCGTCTCGTATCATGATTCCGGTTTTTCACTTCTCGCTTCTTGTGATACTGGCGCCCAACGCATTCAGTCGGGTCTCGATATGCTCATAACCGCGGTCTATCTGCTCAATATTGTCAATGCGACTGATGCCTTTGGCACTCATGGCGGCAATCAGCAAGGCAATGCCGGCACGGATGTCAGGGCTCGACATCCGTCCTCCCCTCAGTGTAATCTTCCTGTCATGTCCTACCACAACAGCACGATGTGGATCGCAAAGTATAATCTGTGCTCCCATGTCTATCAGTTTGTCTACGAAGAACAGACGGCTCTCGAACATCTTCTGGTGGAACAGTACTGAGCCACGTGCCTGGGTTGCAACGACAATGAGTACTGACAGCAGGTCGGGTGTAAGACCTGGCCAGGGAGCATCCGCCAGGGTCATGATGGTTCCGTCGATGAACGACTGTATCTCGTAATGGCGCTGGCGGGGGATCAAGAGGTCGTCGCCTTCCACTTTGATTTTCACACCCAGCCTGCGGAAAGCCTCAGGGATGATGCCGAGGTCTTTCACCGAGACGTTCCTGATGCGGATGCCATCGCCGCACATTGCCGCCATGCCGATGAACGATCCCACCTCTATCATATCGGGAAGGATGCGATGTTCGGTTCCATGCAGCCTGTCTACGCCAACGATGGTCAGCAGGTTGGAGCCTATGCCGCTGATGTTGGCTCCCATATTGTTGAGTAGATGGCATAGCTGCTGAATGTAAGGCTCGCAAGCAGCATTGTAGATGGTGGTGATGCCCTTGGCAAAGACAGCAGTCATGACGATGTTGGCTGTTCCGGTAACAGAAGCCTCGTCAAGCAGCATATAGGTTCCTTTCAGCTGTTTCGCAGCTATCTCATAGACGTTTCTCCCCTCTATGTGGTTGAATTTGGCACCCAGTTTCTCGAAGCCCAGGAAGTGAGTGTCCAGACGCCGGCGTCCTATCTTGTCGCCTCCGGGTTTTGTGATGATGGCCTTTCCCATTCTAGCCAACAGCGGACCTATCATCAGTACGCTGCCTCGCAATGCTGCACACTTCTGTACGAACTCATCGCTTTCCAGATAGTCCAAGTTCAGCTCCTTGGCTTGGAAAGTGTAAGTGTTCTCCTTCTTTGATACTTTTACCCCAATATCCTTGAGGAGTTGTATCAGGTTGTTCACATCGCGAATATCAGGAATGTTGTGTATAGTCACTTCCTCACTGGTCAGCAGTGAGGCACAAATCACCTGCAGAGCCTCGTTCTTGGCTCCCTGCGGTGTAATCTCGCCACTCAGCAAGTGACCACCTTCTATGAAAAACGATGCCATAGGCAGCCTGTTTTGTTGATTTACCTCTTTCGCTTCTTGCCTTTCGCTTCGTCGTTGACAGCGCTCACCCTTTCAAACTTGAACGAGTTGAGATCCAGCTGGATGATACCGTCGGTGAGGCGTGCCAGGTCATCAGCCACCTTCTCGTCGTCCATCGAACCATGTCCCCACGTTATCAAGTCGCGCTTCATCTGGTTTGCCGTGTACCTGGCCAGCGTGTCGCGTTCCTGACCTTCCGGCATGGTTTTCAGCTTCTCTGTCAGTTCCATGATCAGCTTGCCATAGTGGCGCAGCTTCATCTGGCGCTGTGGCAGGGGGATAGGAGCCGGTTTCGTGTGTATCTTCTCAGCACCAGACACATCGCAGGGCCAGTCAATGTCCAGCTGCTTGTGACTCATCAGGTAGAGATGATCCCACAGTGTCTGTACGTAATCGCCGCTTTCATGTATCTGAGGGACTTTCGTCTCCATCATCCTGACAATGCTGAATGCACAATGCAGACGCTCGTTCCTGTCGGGCAAGCTCACCGCATAGTCTATCATCTTCTGGATCTCCCTTCCATATTCAGGCATCAGCAGCTTTTCGCGCTCGGTGTTGTAGTCTAATCCTTTTATTTCCATCTATCTCTTATCTTTACGTGTTTAATAGTTTTTTGGGCATCTTTGCCACGAAATCCTTCAAGTAATAAGGAACGAAGTAGGCCACGTCCTCCGTCTGGTTGTTCATCAGTCGGCGTTCTGCCAATGGCTGCATCCATTTTGCCAGTGGCACGATGTTCTCTATCAGCCTGGCATTGGGATGTCCGATGGTCTCCATGCATTTGGCAGCGCCGTTGCCAAAGAAGTAAACGGGCTGCTTGTCCAGATAGTCCTTGTAGGTCTCTGCTGTCACCACGTCAGCCTGCACCTTGCGTACAGGTTTCAGCGCACGGTCATAGATACCGGCATATACTTCCATTCGGCGCGCATCAATCATAGGACAGAGCAAGGCATTCTCCTCGACCAGCTCTCTCAGCAGCACGGGCACACAGAGCAGTTCCAACGTAGGTACAGCCAGCAACTTCAGCCCTCGAGCATAGCAGATGCCCTTTGCCATTGACACACCGATACGCAGACCCGTGTAGCTGCCTGGTCCCTGGCTCACGCTGACGGCGTCGAAGGGGATGGCATGATTATCGGTAAACGACAATGCCTCGTCTACAAACGTCCCTAATTTCTCAGCATGATGACCTGATGCGTCGTGCTGCTCGAAGATGACGTGGCTATCTTCGCTTACAGCCACCGAACACACGTCGGTACTGGTTTCTATATGCAAAATACAAGCCATAACTTATTGTCGTATTTCTATGAATGTGCAAAGTTACGAAAAGTCGCGAGCAATACAAAAGATTTTCACCTTTTTTCACCTTTTCACCATTTCTCCTTTTCACTTTTTTTCGTACCTTTGCACCCATCACCTAAAACCTGACAATATGAATCAGTCACTGATCGATGAGAAATATATGCGGCGTTGCCTTCAACTGGCCGCCTGTGGGCAGCAGAATGCCAAGCCCAATCCCATGGTGGGAGCTGTGATTGTTGACCCTCTCAGCAACAGGATTATCGGCGAAGGCTACCATGTTCGCTACGGCGAAGGTCATGCCGAGGTCAATGCCTATGCCTCCGTCCGTCATGAGGACGAGCCGTTGCTGCGTAACAGCACGGTCTATGTCAGCCTCGAGCCATGCAGCCACTATGGCAAGACTCCCCCCTGTGCCGATCTCATCATCCGCAAGGGTGTCCGCCGTGTCGTAGTGGGCTGTGAGGATGAATTTGCCCAGGTGCGCGGCCGTGGCATCAGGAAACTGCGTGAAGCCGGTATTGAAGTGACAGTAGGTGTTTTGGAGGACGAGTGTCGCGAACTGAACCGTCGCTTCTTTACTTTCCATCGCCACGGGCGGCCCTACATCATCCTGAAGTGGGCTCAGACGGCCAACGGATACATAGACAACAGACACCAGCCCATGATGATTTCAACACCTTTCACCCAGATGCTCGCTCACAAGCTGAGGGCTGATGAAGATGCCATCCTGGTGGGGCGTGTCACTGATGATCGTGACCACCCGCAACTGAACGTGCGCCATTGGGTGGGTTCAGACCCCAAGCGGCTGGTGATTGACCACGACCATCCAGTCAACTTAGAGAGTCTCTACCACCACGGTGTACAGTCGCTGATTGTTGAAGGCGGTACCCGTACAATCCAGTCATTCCTTGTACAGGACCTGTGGGATGAGATCCGTGTTGAAACCAACAGCCGCCTCACGGCTCCCGGCGGCACCAGAGCTCCTCAGTTACCAGCCAACTGCACTGCCGTGAGCAGCCTGCTATGGGATTCCAATCTGATTGTCACCTACCGCCGTACACATAAAGAGAACTATACATGACGAGAAACAGTTTCCTTTCCTTGTTCCTGTTGATGGCTATTGCTGTCTATCCTGGTCCGCCAAGGAACCGGCCTACGGTAATCATGGCAGAGCGCGACGGTTTCATCCTGAAAAAGTCAAACGACAGCCTCTACTGGTTGAACGACTGGAAGATACCTTATCCTGTGTATCAGTTCCAGACGGGTGACGTCGATGGCGATGGCAGCATGGATGCAATGGTCGGCGTGGTGAAATCCACACGGTTCTATCCGCAGAAGGCACGGAGGCTGTTTATCTTCAAGCAGGTCATTGGAAGCAACCCCTCGTCGGTCCCGTTGTCAGGGAAAGACAATCACAAGAAGGCACGTCCCCTGTGGTTGGGTTCGAAGTTAGGCGGCATTCTTGAGGACTTTCGTTTCAAGAATGGCAAGTTGCGTGCCTTGGAATTAACCGCCGACTCTCTGTATGTGGTGTCAGACTACGTCTGGGGCGGCTTCGGCATGAGTTTCGAGCGCCATTTGATAAAAGGAACAGACAAAGAAACAGCAATAAAAATCTTTAGCCAATGAAGAAGCAATTGTTTTTTACAGTGATGGCGGCAGGTCTGCTCATGGCCTGTTCGCAGAAGCAGGCTGTAGTGACGGTTCCAGTCACACAGATTGACGTGGAAAAGCTGCACGACAGCATTGACTACGACATGGACATCAGCGGTCTCTCACTGGCCGATGTGCGTACGCTGCTCCATGCTCCCGATGCTCAGCGTGGACTGCCTTTCAGGGATTCCTACATCAGGGGTCTCTACCTCACTACTACCTGGTACGACTCGCTGATGTATGAGTTTGACGAGCACCTGCCCTGGGAACAGTACAAGCAGAAAGACGATGAATCGTTCTACGACTTCTACCAGCGCATGATCACCGATGTCGATGTGATGAAATACACCGAGCAGGAAAAGCAGTTCATTCAGCGCCTGAAAGCCCGTGAAGAGGAATTGCGTCAGCAGAACTTCAAAACCGAAGAGGGCCTGCGGGTGAATATGCTGAACCTCACCAATCCCCAGGAACTGAAGGACTTTGACCAACAGCTGTTCCAGCAGTTGGGGCAGGACGGCTTTGCCATCGTCCCTGGAAGCTATGACCAGCTGTTCCATCTCTACGAGAAGAACGACTATCAGGAGTTTCCCAACTTTGTGACCACCGACCTCTTCCTGCAGCTCTATCATCTCTATTTCGACTGCATGCTGCGCGAACTGGAGGAGACCCATCTGTTGCAACTGATGACCGACTTCTCTCACGACATGTATGAAGCCATGAACCGCATGGAAGCAGGGGCTGGCGACGATGAGCTGGCAACCCATTTGGCCCGTCACAATGCAGCCTTCTTTGACGTGGCTTACTGCCTCTTCACGGGAAAACATCTCGGCACACCCGCTCAGCTGGCTCTTGCCGAGCCCGAAGTAGAGCATGCGCTGAAAGCAGAGAACGACTTCAGCCAGTTCATGAAAGACTATGAGAAGGTGATGTTCGGCTATAGCCTGTTTCGTCCACGTGGCCACTATTCGCGTTCCGAGACCCTGAAGAGCTATTTCAGAGGCATGATGTGGCTGCAGTCTGCCAGCTTCGGCATGGATCATGAAGAAGAGGTGAAGGAAGCTGTGGTCATGGCCTATGCCCTGAAGAACGATCCTTCCCTGCTGAAGAAATACGAACGGCTCAACAAGTTCATTACCTTCCTCATGGGACAACCCGACAACCTGAGCCTGCCACAGGTGCTTGCCGAGGTAGAGAAGACCAGCATGCCGATGGCGGAACTACTGAACGACCCACAAGCCATGGGCACAATAAAAGCCACGCTGGAAGAGATTGGTAATCAGCAGACACGCATACGTCCCGCTTTCGAACGTACGAGCCACAACAAGATCTGTGTGATGCCCCAGCGCTATCAACCCGATGCCGAAGTGCTGCTGAAGATGGTGGATTACGACAACAATCCCACGAAGCGTGCCACGCCCAAGGGTCTCGACTTCTTCGCTGCCATGGGAGTGTCGGCTGCCGAGCAGATACTGATGAAAGAGAAGACCGAATGGAAAGACTTCGGTTCCCAGCTGAAACAGATGAAGGTGCGAATGGGCGAGATTGACTGGAACGAGACCATTGCCACCCGGTGGATGAATGCGCTGAAGCTGATGTCCGAAGGCCAGGATAACCAGGCACAGCTGCCCTATTTCATGCTGAACCCCGAATGGTCCAAGAAAGACCTGAACGCCGCATTGGCTTCGTGGGCAGAGCTGAAGCACGACGCCATCCTCTACGCCAAGCAGCCCATGGGTGCCGAGTGCGGTGGCGGCGGTCCTCCTGAACCGGTGGTGAAGGGTTACGTGGAGCCGAATGTGAAGTTCTGGAAAAAGGCCATAGAGCTGCTCGACCATACCTACAAACTGCTGGAGGACGAGAACATGCTGACAGACAAGACCAATCAGGCCACCAACCGCATGAAGGAAGAAGCCGAGATGCTGCTGCGTTTCAGCGAGAAAGAACTCGCCGGACAGGAGCTTACCGACGAGGAATATGGTCAGATAGAGTACATCGGTTCTACGTTCGAGAACATCAGCCTTGACCTCGTACGTCAGGAAGACCAGTATCTCTCAGGCTGGGACGATGTAGAAGGTGCCGACCGCAAGGTGGCGCTGGTGGCTGACGTCTATACTGCCAATGCCGACAATAACCCTGAGAAATCCATCCTCTATGAGGCAGTGGGCTGTGGCGACGAGATATACGTCGTGGTAGAGCTGGGCGGTTACCTGTATCTCACACGAGGTGCTGTGCTAAGTTATCGTGAGTTCATACAACCCTCAGACATGCCACGTCTCACCGACGAGGAATGGCAGCAGCAGTTGGAGGGTCATCCGCGCAAGGGAGTGCCCGAGTGGATGCAACGCATCATCGTACCGCTGCAGAAAGAGCCCGAGGTGAATGAGGAATATTTCTATAGCTCTGGCTGTTAGCCTGCTGCTGAGTGTGAGTGTGCCTGTGCGTGGCGCCGACACCTTGGATATCGTCATGACTGGCGACATCCTGCTCGACCGCGGGGTGCGCCAGTCCATAGAACGCTACGGAGCCGACCATCTGTTTTCAGAGGGCGTCGACTCCGTTTTCCGTTCTGCCCAGGTGGTCGTTGCCAATTTGGAATGCCCAGCCACGAAGATCCATGCGCCGCAGTTCAAGCGGTTCATCTTCAGGGCAGAACCCGAATGGCTGGCAACGCTGAAACAGCATGGCATCACCCATCTGAATCTGGCCAACAATCACTCCATAGACCAAGGACGCGACGGTCTGATGGACACCAAGCAGAACATCATGGCAGCAGGGATGATGCCCTTTGGCGCAGGACGCAACATGCACGAAGCCTCACAACCCGTCCTCCTTGCCGACCAGCCACGCAAGGTGTGGCTCCTACCCTCGCTGCGGCTGGGACTCGAGAACTATGCCTATCTTACCGACAAACCCTGCGTCAGCCAGGAGCCCATGGACTCGCTGCTGCAGCGGGTGTTTCACCTGCGCCAGCACGACTCCACCGCCGTCATCATCGTCACCCTGCACTGGGGAGGCGAACATACGCTGCAACCCGTTGCGCTGCAGCGTCATGAAGCCCACATGCTCATACGCGCCGGAGCCGACGTGATAGTAGGACATCATACCCACACACTACAGACCATCGAGGATTTCCAAGGCCATAGAATCTATTATAGCATAGGCAACTTCATCTTCGACCAGCAGAAACCACTCAATACCCGTGCCTGCATGGTGAAATTGCGTATCACTCCTGGAGACATGTCCGTAGAAACCATTCCGGTGAACATCAAGCGGTGTGTTCCGGAAATCGTCAATTGACGGTCATACCACGAACAGTCCCTTTATCACAAACCAGATCACGGGGACGAGCAAGGCGGGGAGAAGGTTCAGCGTCTTGCAGTCCTTCAGGTTCAGCAGCGACAGACCGCTGCCAGTAATCATCAGCCCTCCCACGATGAGCAGTTCTGCCATCAAAGCGTCGCTTATTGCCTGGCTCGACACCTGAGCCGTCACGTAGAAGAGTCCTTGCCACAGGAACAGCACGGGGGCAGCGAGAATCATGCCGAAGCCATAGGTAGACGCAAAAATGGTGGAACTGACAAAGTCGAGCGTAGCATTCGTAAACAGGAAGGTATGGTCGCCTTTGAGGGCTGAGATCACAGGCCCTAACATCGACAAAGGTCCGATGCAGTAGAGCAGGATGGCTGTAGCCAATCCGTCAGCCAGGCTCTTGCCGTTGGCGGCCTTGGAGCGTTTGTCTATAAGCCGGTGGAAGCGCCCGTCCACATCAAGACGGGTCCCCACGATGCTGCCGATGGCCAGCGACACAATGAACAGCACAGGATACTGGCTCTTGGGCAAGTGCGTGATGGTGGCATTTAGTCCAATAGCCAGTGATGCCAGTCCCAGTGCATCGTATAGTCCTACCTTGTATTTGTCCTTGATACCACGGCTGAGTACGGTTCCTACGATGGTTCCCACGATGATGGCTGCGGTATTTACAATAGTTCCTGTCATGTGTTGAAAATCTGGAGAAACAGCATGAATCCCTTGGGCTTCGATTGGTCCGAAAACGAGGCGCAGCCCGTCCTCATGCGCTTTTGCGTGCAAAGTTAGTGATTATTTCTGAAAAACGGCGAACAATCGGTTGTTTTTTCCACATTATAATGAGTTATTACTCAGATTCTCCAGAAAAGGAATGAACCCACTGACGCTGAAATCGTCACCGCTCAGGACTCGAACTTGTTCGCTTGGCTTGCCCAAGAACCGTAGGTCGGAACGACCTGCGGATAGGACGGAAACGCAAACATCGCCCCCGATGGGGTCGCCCAGCATGCTGATGGGACACCCCTTTAGGGTGCGTCCCCGTGTCACCCTAACTAACTATGAATTATGAACTATGAATTATGAACTATGAACTAATAAAAGTGTGCAAGCGTCTTTCCGCGGTGTCGGCATGGCGCGGCAAACGCGCTGAAACCTTAAAAAAACAAAAATCTTACCTATATAATAATGTATATGGGAAAGATTTTCTTACTTTTGCCGCCCGAAACGTGTGGAACCGCCTTTGAACGGAGGTTCCCGATATTGGATTTTAATCAAATAAACACTGAGCAATCATGCAGAAGAATCTGGTAATTGTTGAGTCGCCTGCCAAGGCAAAGACCATTGAGAAGTTCCTGGGCAAGGACTTCAAGGTGATGTCGAGCTACGGCCATATCCGCGACCTGAAGAAAAAAGAACTGAGTATAGACGAAACGACGCTGGAGCCTGAATACGAAATACCCGACGAGAAGAAGAAGCTGGTGACTGAACTGAAGACGCAGGCCAAGAAAGCCGAGAAGGTGTGGCTGGCATCCGATGAGGACCGCGAGGGAGAGGCCATTTCCTGGCATCTGTGCGAGGTGCTGGGGCTTGACGAGGAGAAGACCAGCCGCATAGTGTTCCACGAGATCACGAAGCCCGCCATTCTTGAAGCCATTGAGCATCCGCGTCACCTTGACATGAACCTTGTGAACGCCCAGCAGGCTCGCCGTGTGCTGGACCGCCTGGTGGGATTCAAGCTCTCGCCGGTGTTGTGGCGCAAGGTGAAGCCCGCACTCTCTGCCGGTCGTGTGCAGAGTGTGGCCGTGAGGCTGATAGTGGAGCGTGAGCGCGACATCCAGGCGTTCCAGTCGGAGGCATTCTACAGTGTGAGCGGAGTGTTTGCCGTGCAGAATGCCGACGGCTCGCAGAGCGAGGTGAAGGCCCAGCTGAGCACCAGGCTGAAAGACCAGAAGGAGGTGTACGCTTTTCTGGAGCAATGCAAGAACGCCGCCTTTGTGGTGGACAGCGTGCAGAAGAAGCCTCTGAAGCGCACACCGGCACCTCCCTTCACCACGAGCACCCTGCAGCAGGAGGCTGCCCGCAAGCTGGGATTCACGGTGAGCCAGACCATGATGGTGGCGCAGCACCTCTATGAGAACGGTCTCATCACCTACATGCGTACCGACTCGGTGAACCTTTCGGGGCTGTGTATCAATGCGTCGAAGGAAGAGATTGCCAGCCTCTACGGCGAGCAGTACAGCAAACCGCGCCAATATCACACCAGCTCGAAAGGGGCGCAGGAGGCTCACGAGGCCATCCGTCCCACCTATATGAACCAGGCTGCCATTGAGGGAACGGCACAGGAGCGGAAACTCTACGAACTTATCTGGAAGCGCACGATAGCATCGCAGATGGCCGATGCCGAGTTGGAGAAGACCACCGTGGACATCAAGGTGACCACCGACGTGAACGAGCAGACCAACGCGCCGCTGCCCATGTTCACGGCGCAGGGCGAGGTGGTGAGATTCGACGGCTTCCTGAAGGTCTACCGTGAATCGACCGACGATGACGACCAGCTTGAGAAGCAGCGCGTTGGCGACGACATCGCCGCCAACGAGCCGGGGCACATGCTGCCGCCGCTGAAGGAGGGCGAGACGCTGACACGCCGCCAGATACTGGCAACGGAACGGTTTACGCAGGGGCCGCAGCGATATACCGAGGCCTCGCTGGTTCACAAGCTGGAGGAGCTGGGCATAGGACGCCCGTCGACCTACGCCCCCACGATATCGACCATCCAGCAGCGTGAATATGTGCAGAAGGGCGACAAGAAAGGCGAGGAGCGCAGCTTCACCATCATCTCGCTGAAAGGCAAGCTTGTATCCGAGAAGGAGCGCAAGGAGGTGGTGGGCAACGAGAAGGGAAAGCTGCTGCCCACGGACATAGGCATGGTGGTGAACGACTACCTCATGAAGAATTTCCCGAACATCATGGACTATAACTTCACCGCCAAGGTGGAGCAGGACTTTGACAGGATAGCCGAAGGCGACGAGACCTGGAAGAAAATGCTGAAATCGTTTGACAAGGGCTTTGAGCCGACGGTGGACAAGGCCATGAACACTCGCACGGAGCACAAGGTGGGCGAGCGTGTGCTGGGTCAGGACCCCCGGAGCCACCGTCCGGTGTCGGTCAAGATAGGCCGCTTCGGTCCTGTGGTGCAGATAGGCTCTGCCGATGACAAGGAGAAGCCTCTGTTTGCCCAGCTGCCAAAGAACATGAGCATGGAGACCATTACGCTGGACGAGGCCATGGAGCTGTTCAAGCTGCCCCGCCAGGTGGGTGAGTACGAGGGGCTGCCCGTCACCATCGGCGCAGGCCGCTTCGGCCCCTACGTGCTGCATGACAAGAAATACACATCGCTGCCCAAGGACGCCGACCCGATGTCGATCACCCTGGAGGAGTGCATCCAGCTGATAGAGGGACACCGCAAGGAGGAGGCCGACAAGCACCTCCGCGTGTTTGTGGAAGACGACAAGCTGGAGGTCATCAACGGCCGCTACGGTCCCTATCTGGCCTACGACGGCAAGAACTACCGTCTGCCCAAGAGCATGCACGAGCGTGCCAAGGAGCTGAGCTACGACGAGTGCATGGCCATCATCAACAAGGGTTAAGGATCAGTGCTGGCAGCGATTATGAAAAGAATCATCCTGATAGGCTACATGGGCGCGGGCAAGACCACCATAGGCAAAGCCCTTGCCAAGGAGCTGGGCATCCAGTTCTACGACCTTGACTGGTATATCGAGACACGTATGCGCAAGAAGGTGTCGCAGATCTTTGAAGAGCGTGGCGAAGAGGGCTTCCGCCAGATAGAGCATAACATGCTGCACGAGGTGGCCGAGTTTGAGGACGTGGTGCTGAGTTGCGGCGGGGGCACGCCCTGTTTCTTCGACAACATAGACTATATGAACCGGCAGGGGCAGGTGGTCTACCTGGACTGCTCGCCCGAGGTGCTCTACGACCACCTGCTCATGGGCAAGGCTGACCGTCCGCTGCTGAAAGGGAAAAGCCCCGAGGAGCTGATAGTCTTCATACGCGAGCAGCTGGAGAAACGGGAGCCGTTCTACAAGAAGGCGCGCTACCATCTGGACGTGTCGCTGATGGACAACTACGAGAAGATCAAGAACACCGTAGAGAAACTACGTACGACAATAGAGGCATGACAAAAAAATAGATTCCCCGAAAACTGAAAACCTTTTGCAGAAATGAAGAAATGGACAATTGACGACGCCCGGGAGCTGTACAATATCAACGGCTGGGGCACAAGCTACTTCGGCATCAACGAGGCCGGCAACGTGTATGTTACTCCCTGCAAGGACTCCACGCAGATAGACCTGCGCGAGGTGATGGACGAGCTGCAGCTGCGCGACGTGACGGCTCCCGTGCTGCTGCGCTTCCCCGACATCCTCGACAACCGCATCGAGAAGACGTGGAGCTGTTTCAAGAAAGCCTCGAAGGAATATGACTACAAGGGCGAGAACTATGTGGTCTACCCCATCAAGGTGAACCAGATGCAGCCCGTGGTGGAGGAGATCATCTCGCACGGACGCAAGTTCAACCTGGGGCTTGAGGCCGGTTCGAAGCCCGAGCTGCACGCCGTCATCGCCATGCAGTGCCAGAGCGACAGCATCATCGTGTGCAACGGCTACAAGGACCAGAACTACATTGAGCTTGCCCTGCTGGCACAGAAGATGGGGAAGAAGATATTCATCGTGGTGGAGAAGATGAACGAGCTGGAGATTATTGCGCGTGTGGCGAAGAAGCTCAACGTGCGTCCCAACATCGGCATCCGCATCAAGCTGGCCAGCAGCGGCAGCGGCAAGTGGGAGGAAAGCGGCGGCGACGCCTCGAAGTTCGGCCTTACCAGCGCGCAGCTGCTGGAAGCCCTGGAGATGCTCGACAGGAAGGACATGCGCGACTGTCTGCGGCTGATCCACTTCCACATAGGCTCGCAGATCACGAAGATTCGCCGTATACAGACAGCGCTGCGCGAGGCGTCGCAGTTCTATGTGCAGCTGCACAAAATGGGCTACAACGTGGACTTCGTCGACTGCGGCGGCGGTCTGGGCGTGGACTATGACGGCACCCGCTCGCCGTCGAGCGAGAGCTCGGTGAACTACAGCATCCAGGAGTATGTCAACGACTGTATCTACACCTTTGTCGATGCTGCCAACAAGAACGGCATTCCTCACCCCAACCTGATTACTGAGAGCGGACGCTCGTTGGCCGCCCACCACTCGGTGCTGGTGATCAACGTGCTCGAGACGGCGTCGCTGCCGGAGATGCCCGAGGAGTTCGAGCCCGACGAGAACAGCCATCAGCTGGTGAAGGACCTCTACGAGATATGGGACAACCTGACGCCGCGTAACGTGCTGGAAGACTGGCACGACGCAGAGCAGATACGCGAAGAGGTGCTCGACCTCTTTTCGCACGGCATCGTCGACCTGAAGACCCGGGCAGAGATAGAGGCGATGTACTGGAGCGTGTGCCACGAGATCCATGCGCTGGCCAAGAGCCTGAAGCACGTGCCGGAAGAGCTGATGAAGATTGACAAGCTGCTGGCCGACAAGTACTTCTGCAACTTCTCGCTGTTCCAGAGCCTCAGCGACTCGTGGGCCATTGACCAGGTCTTTCCCATCATGCCCATACAAAGGCTCAACGAGCGCCCCACCCGTAACGCCACGCTGCAGGACATTACCTGTGACAGCGACGGCAAGATAGCCAATTTCACCACGAACCGCCATAACTCTCACTCGCTGCCTGTGCACACGCTGAGGAAGAACGAAGACTACTATATGGGAGTGTTCCTGGTGGGTGCCTATCAGGAGATTCTCGGTGACATGCACAACCTGTTCGGCGACACCACTGCCGTCCATATTTCTGTTACCGACGAGGGCTACCACATTGACCAGATCATTGACGGTGAGACCGTGGAGGAGGTTCTGGAATATGTGCAGTACAACCCGAAGAAGCTGGTACGCCAGCTCGAAATATGGGTGACCAAGAGCGTGAAACAGGGTAAGATCTCCCTGGAGGAGGGCAAGGAGTTCCTCTCTACCTACAGAAGCGGACTTTACGGATATACCTATTTGGAGTAAAAACAATTCAAAAGAATGAGGAAGGTAATAGGAGGACTGCTGGCAGCGATTCTAGTAGGCAGTTGCAGTCAGCAAAACAATCAGGGAGCAACGAAGGCTCCTATCCGTGTGAAGACAGAGCTGGTGTCGGCCGAAGCAGAGGTGAACGGCCAGACGTACGTGGGCATTGTCGAGGAACATGAAGCCACAGCCGTGAGCTTCACGGGCATGGGCGTAGTGAAGCGCATGATGGTCAGCGAAGGACAGGCCGTGAGCCGAGGACAGCTGATAGCCGAGATGGACGATACGCAGGCTCGCAACATGCTGGTCAGCGCTGAGGCATCGATGACGCAAGCCAACGATGCGCTGCAGCGCTATCAGATGCTACACGACAACGGCTCGCTGCCGGAGATACAGTGGGTGGAGATACAGAGCAAGGTGGCTCAGGCCAAGTCACAGCTGGAGATGGCCAGGAAGAACCTTGCCGACTGCAGGCTGGTGGCTCCTGTCGGCGGCATCGTAGGGAAAAAGCTGATCGGTGCCGGTGAGACTGCACTGCCCTCGCAGGCCGTGGTCAGCATCCTTGACATCAGCACGGTAGAGGTGAAGGTATCCATTCCCGAGGCAGAGATAGGATACGTCAACACGCATACACCTTCCACCATCACGGTCGACGCCATTGGCCAGTATTTCAACGGAGGCCGGATAGAGAAAGGTGTGGTGGCCGATGCGCTGACACATACTTATGACGTACGCATACACGTGGCCAACACCCATCGCCGTCTGCTGCCAGGCATGGTGGCAAGCGTGCGATTCAGTACGCAGGGAACTGGGCAGCAGGCATTGAACCTGCCTGTGACCGCCGTGCGGAAGAATACAGACGGAACTCTCTTTGTCTGGACTATAGACAAGGACTCTGCAGCCCACCGCACAGCCGTTACCATAGGTCAGACCCTTGGCAACAGGGTGGAGATAGTCTCCGGGCTGAGCGAGAATCAGCGTGTGGTCACAGAAGGCTACCAAAAGCTGAGCGAAGGAACGGAAGTGGTCTTTTAACTGACAAAGGAGAACAATGGAAACGAAGATGTCGTGGCTTAAATGGCCCTTGGAGCACTATCCCATATCGCTGCTCATTGTTGCCATCTTGTTTGTATTGGGCATTTACGGAATGTATATCATGCCCAAGGACGAGTTCCCGGCTTTCACCGTCCGCCAAGGAGTGGTGATAGCAGCCTATCCTGGCGCCACGTCTGAGGAGATAGAGCAGCAGGTGGCCAAGCCGTTGGAACGCTACCTCTTCACGTTCGGTGAGGTGAACCGTGCCAAGACCTCCACCACCTCGCAGAACGGCATGTGCATAGTCATGGTACGGCTGAACGACGAGGTGAACAACAAGGACGAGGTGTGGAGCAAAATCAAGCACGGACTGAACCTGTTCAAATCGTCGCTGCCCAGCGGCGTGATGGCCTTGGTGGCCAATGATGATTTCGGAAACACTTCGGCTCTGCTCATAGCGATAGAAAGCCCCAAGCGCAGCTACCGCGAGCTGCAGAGCTATACCGACCAGCTGTCGGATCATCTGCGGCGCATTCCCTCCGTGGCCAACGTACGTGTCTACGGCGAACAGAAAGAGCAGATATCGCTGTATGTGGACCGTATGCGCCTGCAGGCCTACGGTATAGGACAGCAGATGCTCTTCTCGCGTCTGCAGGCTCAGGGTATCACTACGATGAGCGGCAGTGTGAGCGATGATGACCAGCAGATACCGATACATATTGAGGAGACCGGAAACAGCGAAGAGGAGATAGCCAACCAGATCATCTTCAGCGACCCCGTGACAGGCAAGATGGCGCGGGTGCGGGATGTGGCCCGGGTGGTGCGCGAATATGACAGTGAGGAGAGCTATATAGAGCAGGACGGCCATCCCTGTATGCTGCTCTCGCTTGAGATGACTCCCGGCAATAACATCGTGCTCTATGGCGAGGCTGTAGACAAGGTGCTGAATGAGTTCCGCCAGAATGTGCTGCCCGAGGACGTCACCATCACCCGCATAGCCGACCAGCCGAAAGTGGTGGGTTCAAGCGTGCGTGATTTCCTGCGCGACCTGCTGATATCGATGGTGATTATCATCCTGGTGATGATGGTGCTGTTCCCCTTGCGTTCTGCCATTGTGGCAGCCATTACCATACCGCTGAGCACATTCGTCTCGGTGGCTATCATGTATATGATGGGCATCGAGCTGAACATCGTCACCTTGGCGGCTCTGATCGTTGTGCTGGGAATGGTGGTGGACAACGCCATTGTGGTGATAGACGGCTATTTGGAATACCTCGGCAAGGGCTTTGCTCCCAAGGAGGCGGCCATTACCTCGGCCAAGCAGTATTTCATGCCGATGATGCTGGCCACACTCTGCATCTGCGTCATCTTCTATCCGCTGCTGGTGACAATGACAGGAGCATTCCACGATGCGCTGGAGGACTTTCCCGTCACCATCACCATCAACCTCATGGTGTCGCTCTTCCTTGCAGTAACGGTGATACCTTTCCTGGAAGTGCTCATCATCAAGCCCGAGAAGCTGAATACAGACAAGCCCAACCCCATTACCCAATGGGTGCAGAACGCTTATAACAGAGTGCTGGAGTTTACCTTCCGTCATCCCTGGGCCACCATCATGGGAGGAATTGTCCTGGTGCTGCTTTCGACAGTGATTGTTCCGGCACTGAAGGTCAGACAGTTCCCATTTGCCGACCGCGACCAGTTTGCCGTAGAGATTTTCATGCCCGAAGGCAAAGGCATTGCCGAGACGCGTCTGATAGCCGACTCGTTGCGTAACGTACTGCAAAAGGACAGCGACGTGAAATGCATCACCAGCTTCGTGGGCTGTTCATCGCCGCGCTTCATGGTGTGCTATGCGCCGCAGATGGCAGGTCGCAACTATGCGCAGTTCATTGTCAACACCACTTCGCACGATGCCACCTTGAAGCTGCTGGCGCAGTATCAGCCTCAGTGGAGCGAAGCTTTCCCTGATGCCTACGTACGGTTCAAACGGCTGGACTATCTGGAAGTGCCCGAGTTGGAATATCGCTTTTATGGTGAGAACCTCGATTCGCTGCACATAGCCGCCGAGCGTCTGATGGAACATATGCGTAGGATGTCCGAACTGGAGTGGGTACACACCGATTTCCTGCAACCCTTCCCGCTGATCAACGTAGAACTCGATCCCGTGGCGTCGGCACAGCTGGGCATCACACGAACCACTGCCGCCCTCGCCCTCAGTGCCACTACCAATGACCTGCGTGTCGGACAGATATGGGATGGCGACTATGAGCTGCCCATCATTGTGAAGGATGATGCCGACATGACCTTCTCGGACGTGGAGAATCTGGGTGTGGTTACTCCTATGGCGATGCTCTCTGCGGGTGCAGGCGGGACAAATACCACCGTGCCGTTACGTCAGATAGCCAGTGTCAGACCCAAATGGAGCGAGAGCCGAATCATGCACCGAGGCGGTGAACGTTGTATCACCGTCACGGCACAGTTTGCCAACGGCGTCTATGCCGCTCCTGTGGAGTCGCGTATAGCGGATATCATGCAGCATGAGATAGACCTGCCTCAGGGGGTAAGGTCCGAAGTGGGCGGAGAGATAGAATACAACGGCGAGGCCATGCCTCAGATATTCGGTGGCGTGGCTATTGCGATGGTCATCATTTTCTTCTTCCTGCTGTTCAACTTCAAGAAGTTCGGCATTACCACCGTCTGTATCGCAGCCCTGGGGCTGATGATACCTGGGGCGCTGATAGGTCTCGGACTCATGGGACGCACGCTCGGACTCACTTCCATCATGGGAGTGATTACGCTGATGGGAATGATCATGCGTAACGAGATCCTTATCTTTGAACACGCCATCAGCCTTATCAAACAATATGTCAGAGAACATGGCGACTGGACAAAAGACCGCGAAGCCTACAACAAGGCGGTACGTCAGGCAGCCTTTGAGGCAGGCAAGCGCCGAATGGTTCCCATCTTCCTGACTACAGCCACTACCGCCGTAGGTGTTGTACCTATGATCATAGCAGGCTCATCGTTCTGGATGCCTGTGGGGGTGACCATCTTTGCAGGAGGAATAGGCTCGCTCCTGCTCGTTGTCACCATGCTCCCTGTCATCTATTGGAAAGTGAATACGAAATAAAGCCGCTATCCCTTCAGGGCGTCACGCCTTCAGCGTCTGATGACCAAGGCAGTAATAAGCGTGGGAAACTTTAATTAACTGACTTCAACAGCATGATATGAAACGAAAGATAATCATTGCACTCTTTACATTATCCTGTATGACTTTGTCGGCACAGGAAACCACCCCCACCTCTGCGAGTAGGGTGGGGCAGGGGAAGGTTTTGTCTTTGCAGCAGCTCAAGGATTCTGCTCTCAACAACAATATCGCCATCCGTACAGCCCGATTTGACATGGAAGCAGCCCGTCACCAGCGCCAGGAGGCCTTTACCAAGTATTTCCCGAACATCAGCGGCACTGGTCTGTGGTTCAATGCCAATAAGGGAATGGCACAGATGGATGTCAACCCGTCAGAGTTCATCCCTTCTTCGCTAGCCGCCATGCTTTCCCAACAGCTTCCTCCCGAGGTGCTGTCATCCATGGCCAACCCCACAAGCATCTCCATGATGAAAAACGGAACCATCGGCTCGCTCATGGCGATGCAGCCTATCTTCGCAGGTGGGCAGATCATCAATGGAAACAAATTAGCCAGATTGGGCGAAGACGTCAGCAGGCTGCAGCTGCGACGCTCAGAGAACGAGGTGGAGAAAACCACCGAGCAGTACTACTGGCAGCTGGTGACGCTGCAGGAGAAAATGAAGACGATAAAGGCCGTTGAGACCTTTCTCAGCGATATTTACAAGGATGTGGACGTGGCTGTTCGTGCAGGAGTAGCCCTTCCTAACGACCGGCTCCAGGTGCAGCTCCGACAGAACGATGTGGCCAGCCAGAAACTGAAACTTCAGAACGGCATCTTCCTGATGAAACAGCTGCTGCGGCAATATGCCAACCTCGGCTCCGACTTTGAGATTGCCGCTCTTTCCATGGAATCGCAAGAATTGCCGATAGGGAAGGATGAGTCGGGAGTAAGACTTGTCCCGGAATACCAGCTGCTCGACAAGCAGGTGGAAGCAACTGGCCTCCAGCACAAGATAGCCATCGGTCAGCAGCTTCCCTCCGTGGCTGTAGGTGCAGGATACAACTATCATAACCTGCTCGACAAAGACCGTACCTTCGGCATGATCTTTGCCACCGTCAGCATTCCCATTTCCGACTGGTGGGGAGGCTCCCATTCCATCAAACGCAAGAAAATAGAGCATCAGAAGGCAAAGGAGCAGTTGGAAGACACCGAACAGCTGTTGCTCATCAGAATGCAGAACGCGTGGAACAGTGTGCAGGAGACCTACCAGCAACTGCAGCTGGCCCAGAAAGGCATTGAGCAAGCAGAAGAAAACCTGCGGCTGAACCGGAACTACTATCAGGCAGGCACATCAAGAATGTCCGACCTGCTTGAAGCCCAGCTGCTCTACCAGCAAGCATGCGACAAGCGTACCGATACTTTTGCAGAATACCAGAACAAACGACTGGAATACCGACAGGCCGTTGGCCAGTAACGGAACACACAAGGGATGCTACGAATACTCGACATCTTAGAAGACACGATGGTGGACGGACCCGGTTTCCGTACTTCTATCTATTGTGCAGGCTGTGACCACGCCTGCCCGGGCTGCCATAATCCGCAGTCATGGGACTTCGGCAGCGGACGCGAGATGAGTGTGGACGAGATTATGCGGATTATCGTGGCCGACCCCTACGCCAATGTCACTTTCACCGGAGGCGATCCCATGTATCAGGCAGCCGGCTTTGCAGAATTAGCACACGAGATTCACAGTCGCACCAGTAAGGACATCTGGTGTTACACTGGTTTCCGTTTTGAGCAACTCATCCATGAAGACCAGCGACGCCTGTTGTCCGAGATAGAGGTCTTGGTAGACGGTCCCTTCGTTCAGATGCTGCGCGATGAAGACCTCCGTTTCCGTGGCTCGTCCAACCAGCGCATCATCGATGTTCCTGCTTCTCTCTATTCAGGTCAGGTGATACTGTGGAAAGATGAAATGTAAGCAAAAAGCCCTGTTTCCTTAGCAAAACGAATGCCATCAAAGCCTCTTCAGTCTGCCACCTAAGCCCCTTCAGTCTGCCATCTGCCAAGAAAAAAGGTGCGATGCAACGAGTACAAAAACATGTGAAACATATCTTGCAGATTATTTTCTGTTTTTGTTTTGTTCTTCGCATGACTTTTCGTAACTTTGCGCTCAGAAAGCGCGAAGTAGCACCGTCTCGGCAAACAGGAAACGAGTTTCTTTGATTTGCTCTCGACCATTCGTTGCTCAGGCTTCGCAATGATCGGAATCGTATAACAATAACTAAAATAGAAATGAAAAGAAGTGTTTTTCTGATGGCATTCGCGCTGATGGCATTGGCTATGAGCGCTCAGCAACACAAATTATGGTACAGTCAGCCCGCTTCCCATTGGCTGGAAGCACTGCCTATAGGCAACAGCGCCTTGGGGGCGATGGTCTATGGCGGTACCGACGTTGAGGAGATTCAGCTCAATGAGGAGACTTTCTGGAGTGGTCAGCCCCACGACAACAATTCCAAGAAGTCGTTGGCCGTGCTGCCGGAGGTGCGCAGCCTGATCTTCCAGGGCAAGGAGGGGGAGGCCACCAAGCTCATCGACCAGAATTTCGTACCAGGACCTCATGGCATGCGTTTCCTGCCCCTTGGCAGCATGAAGCTGCAGCTGGGTCATAAGGACGTCACCAACTATCGACGCGAGTTAAACCTTGGCAATGCTCTTGCCACCACATCCTATCAATGCGGCGGGGCAAGGTATGAACGCTCGGTCTTTGCCTCACAGGCCGACAACGTGATCATTGTCCGACTGACTTCCTCAAAGAAGGGTTCGCTGTCGTTCGACCTCCATTTCAGCACCCAGCTGCAGTCAAAGGTCTTTACCGTGTCTGAGCATGAAGGGATCAACGGTTCTGTCTATGAGTTGGCAGCCGTTGTCGAGGGCGTGGAGCAAGAAGGCATCAAGGCTGGTCTGAAAGCCGAGTGCCGCATGTTGCTGGAGGCTGACGGCAAGCTGCAGCGCGGGGTCGACAAGCTGAGTGTGGCCAGTGCCACCACCGCTACCATCTATGTCACCGCTGCCACCAATTTCGTGAACTATCACGACATCGGCGGCAATCCTGTGAAGAAGAACAACGAGACTCTGGCCAGCATTTATGGAAAACCTTACAAACAGCTGCTGAACGACCATCTCAAGAAGTATCAGGAACAATACAACCGCGTACAGCTGGCACTGCCGAAGTCGGGCAATTCCTCGCTGGAAACCGACAAGCGTCTGGCAGCATTCGAGAAAGATGCAACCGACCTCGACATGGTGTCGCTGATGATGCAGTACGGACGTTACCTGCTCATCTCCTCGTCACAGCCGGGAGGACAGCCTGCCAACCTGCAGGGAGTATGGAACGACAAGATGAACGCCCCATGGGACTCAAAATACACGATAAACATCAATGCCGAGATGAACTACTGGCCTGCTCTCATCGGCAATCTTGCCGAGACGCAGCAGCCGCTGTTCTCCATGATCCGTGATCTGAGTGAGACGGGTGCCAATACCGCCAAGACCATGTACGGCTGCCGCGGATGGGTGGCTCATCACAATACCGACCTATGGCGCATCGCGGGGCCTGTTGATGGAACGCCCTGGGGCATGTTCCCAACAGGCGGCTCATGGCTTACCACCCACATCTGGCAGCACTACCTGTTCACTGGCGACAAGCAGTTCCTTGCCGACTACTATCCTGTGCTTAAGGGAGCAGCAGAATTCCTGCTGGACTATATGCAGGTGTATCCCGCCAAGGGCGAGGTGAAAGCTGCTGCCGGATGGCTGATGACGGTTCCTACCGTTTCGCCAGAGCACGGTCCACGCGGAAAGAACACCAATGTCACCGCTGGTTCTACGATGGACAACCAGATAGTCTTCGACGTGCTGAGCCAGACGCTGCAGGCCGCCAAGGTGCTGGGCAAGGACAGCCTCTTTGCCGAGAACCTGAAGTTCCAGTTGTCAAACCTCCCACCCATGCAGATCGGACGTTACGGACAGCTGCAGGAGTGGCTCATCGATGCCGATGACCCCAAGGACGAGCATCGCCACATCTCTCATCTTTATGGGCTCTATCCCTCCAACCAGATATCTCCCTACAGTCATCCTGACCTGTTCACGGCTGCCGCCAACACGCTGAAGCAGCGTGGTGACATGGCTACAGGTTGGAGCCTGGGGTGGAAGACCAACTTCTGGGCTCGGATGCTTGACGGCAACCATGCTTTTCAGATTATCAAGAACATGCTGAATCTGCTTCCTGACGACAGGAAGATGCGTGAGTATCCCAAAGGCCGTACCTATCCTAACCTGTTCGATGCCCATCCCCCATTCCAGATTGACGGCAATTTCGGCGTTTCGGCAGGCATATGCGAGATGCTCTTGCAAAGCCACGACGGAGCCGTACACCTGTTGCCCGCTCTCCCCGATGAGTGGAAGAACGGCGAGATGAAGGGTTTACAGGCACGTGGTGGCTTCACCGTCAATGTCACGTGGAAAGAGGGACGCCCCGTCAGCGCCTCTGTGCGTTCCAACATCGGCGGTACGCTGCGCCTGCGTTCCTACTGGCCGCTGAGCGGCAAGGGAGTGAAGGAAGCTTCCGGTTCTTGTCCGAATCCGCTCTTTGCCCCTGCCGACATTCAGCAGCCATTGCGCTCTGCTGAATTGAAGCAACTGGAACTGCTGCCCCTTAAGAGAAGCTATGAATACGATATAGATACGCAGGCTGGCGACATCATCACACTGAAATTCTAAAAAACACGTAGAAGATATGAGAAAGTTATTATTTGCAGGAGCCTGGCTGACAGCCTGTCTGACAGCAGTGGCACGGGAGAACGTGAAGATAGAGTTCTTCACCCCAAGTATTGTACACGTTGTAAAGGGAACGCCTACCAAAACTCTTGTGGTGACTGCCAAGCCCGATGACGTAACCGTGAAACAGAACGGGAAGACCTGGCAGAGCAGTGAACTCACTGTAAAGCAAGACGCTCAGGGTAATCTGACCTTCCTAACGTCGAAGGGCAAGGTGCTGCTGAGAGAGAAAAGCTGTGATGTCGGCGGTGCTCGCCAAACTTTCATACTTGACAAGGACGAGGCCGTCTATGGCCTTGGCACCATTCAGAACGGCAAGATGAACCGTCGCGGCGAGAAGAAGCGCATGGAGCAGTCGAACCTCGAGGACTTCCAGAACGTGCTCCAGAGCATCAAAGGCTGGGGACTCTATTGGGAGAACTACTCACCCACACTCTTTGAGGACAATGCCCAGGGAATGACCTTCGATGCTGAAGCCGGTGAGGGCATTGACTACTACTTCATGTACGGCGGTAGTACCGATGGCGTCATTGCACAGATGCGTCACCTCTCGGGCGACGTACCGATGTTTCCTATGTGGACTTTCGGCTATTGGCAATCAAAAGAGCGCTACAAGACTGCCCGTGAGACAGAATCCATTGTCGACAAGTACCGCCAGCTGCAGGTTCCGCTCGATGGTATCATCCAAGACTGGCAGTACTGGGGAAGCAATTACCTGTGGAATGCTATGGATTTCCTGGCAGAGGATTTCAGCAACGGCAAGCAAATGATTCAGAACGTCCATCAGAAGCACGCCCACTTCATGATCAGCATCTGGGCAAGCTTCGGACCGCAGACACAGCAGTTCCGTGACCTCAACGAGAAGGGACTCCTGCTGCCCATTGAGACATGGCCGCAGAGTGGTATTTCCCACATCTGGCCTCCCAACATGAAATACCCTTCTGGCGTGAAGGTCTATGATGCCTTCAGTCCTGTAGCACGCGACATCTACTGGAAATACCTGAAGACGCTCTATGATTACGGGACCGATGCTTGGTGGATGGATTCTACCGACCCCGACTTCTTCAACCCGAAGGAGAGCGACTATGCTCATCCAGTCACAGGCGGCACATGGCGCTCGCTGCGCAATGCCTTCCCCCTGGAAACCGTACGGGGTATCTATCAGTCGCAACGAAAGGACGACAAGGGCAAGCGTATCTTCATCATGACCCGCTCTTCCTTTGCCGGACAGCAGCACTACGGGTCTAACATGTGGAGCGGCGATGTCAACTCGTCGTGGGACATGCTGCGCAAGCAGGTGCCTGCAGGACTGAGCTTCTCGCTCACGGGTAATCCCAATTTCAATACCGACATAGGCGGTTTCTTCTGTGGCTCTTACAACACTAGGGGCGGCGGTTCTGCTCCCAAGAACCCGCAGTTCCAAGAACTCTACGTGCGTTGGATGCAATACGGTCTGTTCTGTCCCGTCTTCCGTAGCCATGGTGCAGATGCTCCACGCGAAATATGGCAATTCGGCGAGAAGGGCCAGCCCGTCTACGACATTATCGAGAAAATGATACGCCTGCGCTATCGATTTATACCTTATCTATATAGTACTGCGTGGCAGGTGACCTCCAACAACGACAGCTATATGCGTCCGTTGTTTGCCGACTTCGCCAATGACAAGAAGGTGTGGAATATGACCGACGAGTTCCTCTTCGGCCACAGCATCCTGGCAGCACCCATCGTCGACCCGCAGTACACAGAGGAAAAGATTATCCGTACCAATGAGATGACGGGATGGAACCGCCAGAATGTCAAGGAAGACAGTCAGCAAAACGGTCAGGATCTCTCGTTCACTGGCGTCAGGCAAACCACAAAGTATCTGCCTAAAGGTACCGATTGGTACTATTTCTGGACAGGACAGCGCTACAAGGGCGGTCAGAATGTCACCCTTTCTACCACCCTGCAAGACGTGCCAATGTTTGTCCGTGCAGGTAGCATCCTGCCCCTTGGCCCAGAGATGCAGTATGTAGGTGAGAAAGCCTGGGACAACCTCGAACTGCGTGTGTACCCAGGTGCGAACGGTACTTTCACCCTCTACGAGGACGAAGGCGACAACTACAACTACGAGAAGGGCGTCTACAGCACCATCACCATCAAGTGGAACGACAAGGGCCGCTCTCTGACCATTGGCAAGCGCCAAGGTGAATATCCTGGTATGCTGAAGAGCCGCCAGTTCACCATCGTCCTGCCCGACGGCGCCACACAAACCATTACCTATGACGGAACAGAGAAAATCATCAACCTTTAAGATTTCATCGAAGATAAAGAGAAGTTATGAAGAAGATTGTTTTAGCATTCAGCATTTTAGCGTCTAGCGTTAGCGCATGGGCCGATGATTACCAGACTCTCAAGACGGAGCCCATCAAGAATCCCATGCTGTGGGCTGACGTGCCCGACCCCGACGTTATCCGTGTGGGCGACACCTTCTATTTGGTCAGTACCACCATGCATCTCATGCCAGGCGCTCCCGTCATGGCATCAAAAGACCTGAAAAACTGGAAGACCGTAGGCTATATCTTCAACCGTCTGACAGATTCGCCGAAATACGACCTCTCCTTCTCACTGCCGCTTGACAAGCAGGAGGGACAGAAGAACGTGGGCACTGTCTACGGACGTGGACAGTGGGCGACTTCGCTGAAATACCATAGCGGCAGGTTCTGGGCGCTTCTGGCTCCCAACGAGGTAGGCTCAATGGGTGATACCTATATCTTTACTGCCGAAAAGGCCGAAGGTCCGTGGACCATCCACTCACGTCTGCGCCATTTCCACGATGCCACGCTGTTCTTCGATGACGATGGCACACCTTACGTATTCTTTGGCACCGGTGAGATGTGCCAGCTGTCGCGCGACCTGAAGAGCGTGGTCGAGGGAAGCTTGCGTCACTACTTCCAGCGCGAGGAGGACGAGCGCGGACTGCTGGAGGGCACACGTGTCATCAAGCACAACGGCTATTACTATGCCTTGCTCATCTCGCATGTCTATGCACCCGGACGCCATCGTCGTGAGGTGTGCTACCGCACGAAGGATCTGAAAGGGAAATGGGAGAAGCAGGTCATGCTGGAGAGCGACTTCGGCGGGTTCTCCTATTTGGCACAAGGTACCATTGTCGACACCGAGGACGGTGACTGGTATGGTATTATGTTCCAGGATCGTGGAGGCGTAGGACGAGTGCTGACACTGTCGCCTTGTCGTTGGATTGACGGCTGGCCTATGCTGGGCGATGAGAACGGAAAGGTGCCTGCAGTGATGCGTCCCTACAAAAGCGGTCAGCCCGAGACCAGCATCGTATGTTCCGATGACTTCTCCTCATCAGAACTCGGTTTGCACTGGCAGTGGAACCACAACCCCGTTGACAACGCCTGGAGCCTCGCGGAACGTCCGGGATTCCTCCGTCTGAAAACAAGTCGTGTTGTTCCCAATCTCTACTTGGCTCCCAACACCCTGACACAGCGCATGGAAGGACCTACGTGCAGCGCTATCATCTGCATGGACTTCTCTCACATGAAGGACGGCGACTGTGCCGGTTTCTCAGCCTTCAACGGAGACTCCGGCGTGCTTACCCTGAAGAAGGTTGGCAAGGCTGTTTCACTTGAGATGAGCGAACAGAATGTCTCACTCACCAATCGCGAGAAGGCTGTCAGCAAGGTCGATGAAAAGGTGGTCAAGAGCATCACACTCAGCAAGCTCTTTCCCAAGGCCAAGCAGATATGGCTACGCATTGACGGTGACTTCCGCCCCGGACAGCGTGGAGGTAATGATGCTGCCAATTTCTTCTTCAGTGTGGATGGAGAGAAATGGGAACAGATAGGCACAGAGAACTACCGCATGATTTTCGACTACCGCCGTTTCTTCATGGGCAGTAAGTTCGCTATCTTCAACTACGCAACAAAGAAAGCAGGGGGATATGTCGATATCGATGCCTTCAACTACCAGCGCAACGACCAGTAACTCAAGTTATCGACTTCACCTTTAAGAGCTGCTTGGCCACTGCGACGGCAGAATTGGCATTGTCGCTATAGCCGTCGGCACCAATCTCATCGGCAAAGCCCTGCGTGACAGGAGCTCCGCCCACCATCACCTTCACCTGGTGACGAATACCGGCATCCTCAAGTGCCTGAATGACTTCCTTCATATAACCCATCGTGGTAGTAAGGAGTGCCGACATGCAGAGGATGTCGGGTTTGTTTTGCCTGATGGCTTCTATGAACTTATCGGCAGACACGTCTATCCCGATGTTCACCACCTCGAAGCCACACCCTTCGAGCATCGAAGCCACGAGGTTCTTGCCGATATCGTGCAAGTCGCCCTTCACAGTACCTATCACCACCTTGCCTAACGACGTGGAAGCAGTGCCGGCAAGCAGGGGCTTCAGCAGTTCAAGGGCGGCTTTCATGGCACGGCCTGCCATTAGCAGCTGAGGCACAAAGGCTTTTCCGTCTTGGAACTGGCGTCCTACTTCTCCCATGGCACGGACCATCTGCCCGTTGATCAGATCCTGCGGCGCTATACCGTTGGCAATGCCCTCCTTCGTGGCAGCGACAGCTTCATCGCTCTTTCCATCGACAATGGCCTGGAAGAGACGTTCCGCAGGATTGATGGGACTGGCAGAAGGGCTTATGGCACTGGCGGCATGTTTTTTTTCAGGATAAGGTACGGTTACGCCTGTAGTGTCATGGAAGACAGGAACCACCCCTTGACTCTCTTGGGGATTCAGCGGCGAGAGGAACAGCCCTGTGACAGGCTCAATGGCTTTTGCCATCATCCGGATATGAGCATCGGTAGTACCGCAACATCCGCCAAGGATATTCAGATGGTGGTTCTCGAGAAGTGGCCAGAGGTCTGCCACCAGGCTTTCAGGTGATTTGTGATATCGTCCATTGGCATCGGGCAGACCTGCATTAGGATAGAGACTCAGTCTCAAACCCGATGAAGCCAATTGGTACAGAAGCGGCATCATCTGAGGCACATCCGTCACACAGTTGATACCGACGGAATAGGGCCGGGCTTTCAAGGAAGAGAGTTGTTCTATGAACTCCGTGATGCTCTGTCCCAGCATATTGTGGCCGTCGGGAGTGGAAACAGAGAAACTGAGCATTACGGGTAACGAGGGAGCTACCTCATTGGCAGCCTCAAGGGCAATCTCTGCATTGTGAATGTCGAAGATGGTCTCGATAAGCAGGATATCCACGCCCCCATCGGCCAACGCCTGAATCTGTTCCTTGTAGGCCTCGCGGAGCAATTGCTCATCGAGCGGCTCTCCGCTGGTGGCCACGGAGGTGGTACGACTGGTAGGCCCAATGCTCCCTGCCACGAAACGGGGCTTCTCAGGATTCCTGGCAGTATAGTCATCGGCACACTCGCGGGCCAGACGCGCTGCAGCGAGATTGATATCGCGGCAATAATCAGCAAGACCGTAATCTCCCATGGAAATGCGTTGGGCATTGAAAGTGTTGGTTTCGATGATGTCTGAACCAGCCTCAAGATATTTGCGATGGATAGTGCGGATGATGAACGGCGCAGTGAGCGAGAGCACATCGTTGCAGCCCTTCAGCGCGGAAGGATGTTGGGCAAACTGACAACCGCGATAGTCCTCTTCGCGCAGACAGTACTGCTGGATCATCGTGCCCATAGCACCATCGAGCAGGAGGACGCGGTGGGTGGGGAAAGCAGGAGTGGCAAGGGGTGCAGAATGTTCCACCCTTCGGATGATTTCTTCTACCTCACGGTCTGCTTTGTCCTTGATATCTGCTGGATGCAGGTTGCGGGCTGTCTGGAAATCATCCACGATCTTCATGGCCTGCTCTACCTCATGCTCGTTGTGGAAGTCCATTTCTATATGCACACCATCGCCACCGATGGAATCCAGCAGGGGACGCAACTCGTCAAGTGTCACCCAGCACGCCATGACGCTCTTGCCACCAGCGAGGATCTTCCTGTAGAGGTCATACCATTTGGACGAACCTCCCTGAGGCTCTCCCACGCCGGGTGTCCATTGGACGGCATTCAGCTCTTTTATCTCGAGCAAGGCATCGAGATGGTGCATAGCTCCCACGCCGTCGAGATGGTAGAGGGTATAGTCTATCTTCTGGCACTGCTCACGGATGAACGGTTGGACAAAGCGGCGATAGTCGTCTACACTGATCATTGTGGAGATGTCGCTCTGCAGCTTCGACATCTTGCCCGGTGCCCACGATGAGAAATAACAGAAAGCCATCTCATCGCCTTCACGTATGATGTCATAAAGCTCGTTGAACACATGGAAGTAGATATCGTTGATCTGCTGCATCTGATGCTCCAAGACCTCTGGCTGCATCACGGTATCAAGCAGCACCTTGTCAGTGCCTTTGATAGCCGCAAGGACATCGAGACCCTCCATCAGATCGGGCATTCCCACATAATAATGGCCCTGGGCTTTCCGCTTACAGGCCTGCAGCAGTTGTTTGTGTAGCTGATAATTGGGATGGTTGGGTTCGAACACAATATCATCTGTATAGTGGGGGTCAGGATGAATCCAGATGGTATCCTCGCCACCCTCGAACACTCCGCCCAGAATAGCTGCCAGTGATCCAGGGCCCAGCTGTGTATTGGCCACAGGCAACATATCGGCCATCAGGCAGGAGTGTGCCACATACCAGTCTAGATACTCAGCACGCCACTCAGGGTCGAACCATCTTTGGTTCAGGTCTTGATAGGGTTTGGGCGCAGGAATGTCTGCATGGGGCTTTACACCTTCCTGGAAGTGTTCCCACATATTCAAGATGATTCCCTTGTGGTTCCACCAGTCTATATATCGTTTCTTGGTCTCTTCAAGATTCGGTTTCCAAGTATTCATCTTCTTCATGAACTATGATATGAGCTGACTGACGGCACGACGCCATTCTGCATAAAGTGTGGCATTCTCGGGCGACAGCTGTGGTTGGTACACTTGTGTCACCTTACGGAAGATGGCCACCTCGTCGAACTGCCTCCAGATGCCCCGTGCGAAACCGTTCATGACAACAGCACCGAGGGCTGAGGCATCATCCACCTCTGTACAGACGACAGGAGTTTCCAGCAGGTCTGCTTGGAACTGCATGAGGAAGCGGTTCTTCGTAGGACCGCCATCGGCGCAGATCTCACGGAGAGAACCGCCTGTGGCACGGGCCATCACATCGACCAGGTCTTTTATCTGATAGGCAATGCTCTCCAAGGCTGCCCGAAGGAAATGAGATTTTGTCGTGGCAAAGGTAAGACCGAAGACAGCGCCCTTAACGCCGCTCTTCCACCAAGGAGCACCAAGCCCTGAGAAGGCAGGTACGATGTATACTCCGCCGTTGTCGGCAACACTTGTGGCCAGCGTTTCCATCTCCGACGGATGACCTACAAGCTGTAGCTGGTCTGCTATCCATTTCAAGGTAGCGCCTGTACTATAGATATTCCCCTCATAGCCGTACCACGTTCTGCCGAAGGCCGAGAATCCCACGGAGGTGACAAGTCCTTCGGGTGCCGGCAGGGGCTGTTCGCCAATATTAACCATGACGCTGGAACCTGTTCCATAGGTCACTTTGCCTGAGCCCTTCTCAAAACACATCTGCCCGACCAGTGCACCGTGGGAATCGCCCAAGACTCCGGCTATCTTTATGGGTGACTCGAAGATGTCCTCGACAGTGGTCTCGCCATAGACAGCATCACAGGGTCTCACCTCAGGCATCATGGTGCGCGGGATATCGAAAAGCCGCAGCAGATCTTCGTCCCATTGCAGGGTGTGGATATTGAAGAGCATGGTGCGCGAGGCGTTGGTGGTATCGGTGGCGTGTACCTGGCCGTTTGTCAGTTTCCATATCAGCCAAGTGTCTATAGTGCCCATCAGCAGGTTACCTTGCGCAGCCTCCTCGCGGGCTCCTTCTGTCTGGTCGAGTAACCATTTCACACCTGAGGCAGAGAAATTGGGATCAATCAGCAGTCCGCTCTTCTCCATCACCATCTCTGTCTTTCCCTCGGCACGAAGCTGCTGACAGAGGGCTGCACCTCGTGTGTCCTGCCACACCATGGCGCGGGCTATGGGTTTGCCGGTCTGTTTGCTCCATACTACAGCTGTCTCACGCTGATTGGTAATGGCGAGACTGTAACTGGCTGATTCTCTCTTTGTGAAATTCACGAGATAAGCAATGGCTTTCACCATGTTCCGGTATATTTCTTCAGCATCATGCTCTACCCACCCTGTCTGCGGATAGTATTGGTGATGATCTACGCTGGTACGTGCTACAATATGGCACTGCTCGTCAAACAGCAGGGCTTTCGTTGACGAGGTGCTCTGGTCTATGGCTATGATGTAATCCATAATAGTTCAGAGTTCAAAGTTCATAATTCATAGTTCTTGCCTTGCAAGCGACCAAAAGTCGAGCGCATAGTTGAGAGTTCAGGGTTGAGAATTGATTAACCCAAGAACTGCTTTGACGATACCTTCAGCATCGAGACCGTAATGGTGGAATATTTCCGCGTTGGTACCGTGTACCACGTTCTCATCAGGAATTCCGAGTAAACGTACAGGGACGGGATGCTCACTGATCGTCTCCAACACCATGGCGCCAAGGCCGCCAAAACGGCTGTGTTCTTCTACGGTGACTATGCGTCCTGTCTCACTGGCAGCCTTACGGATAGCCTCTTCGTCAAATGGTTTCAGCCACGAGCAGTCGAGCACCCGTGCAGAGATACCCTGCTGCTGCAACTGCAGACCTGCCTGCCAGGCGTGGTAAACGGTCTCTCCGGTGGCGACAATCGTCACGTCGCTTCCGTCAAGGACGGTGATGGCTTTGCCCACCTCAAATGCGAAGTCATCGTTCTCATAGACATCGGGCACGGCAGCACGTCCCACACGGACATAGCATGGTTTTTGGAAATCAACGAGTAACTTCACCAACTTTTTCGTAACGCGCCAGTCAGAGGGCAGACAGACGGTCATGCCAGGGAAAGTGCGGAGCACAGCAATGTCGTGAAGCGAATGATGAGTGGCTCCAAGTGCTCCGTACGCCACACCACCCGAAACGCCAAGGATCGTGACGGGGTTCTCGGAATAGGCCAGGTCCACTTTCACCTGTTCCAGGCTTCGCGCCACGTAGAAGCAGGCAGGACCGCAGCAGAACACTTTCTTTCCGGAATGTGCCAGTCCGGCAGAAATGCCCACGGCATCCTGCTCGGCAATGCCGCATTCCACGAACTGTTCCGGCAGCGCATTTGCATAGTCGCCTAAAGTGACTGAACCACGTGCGTCTGTCGTTACGGCTATAATATCCTTGTCCTCACGTGCTAACTCCAACAACGTGTCAGTAAACTGTTTTCTACAAGCTATCATACTTTTATGTTTATTGTAAACTCTTGATCCGGTTTTCTATTTCTGCCACAGCAGCCTTACACTGCTCCTCATTGAGAACGCCATGATGCCATTTGGCAATGCCCTCCATGAAACTCACACCCTTGCCCTTTGTGGTCTCCGAGATGATCAGGTGTGGCTTCTTGTTGGTATAGTCTATCGTATGGAAGGTCTTCACGATGTCTTCCATCGAGTCTCCATTCATGCTGACGACATCCCATCCGAAGGCACCCCATCGCTCAGCGATGCTGTCGATAGGCATCACATTCTCCGTGTCACCACTGATCTGCAGGTGGTTGCGGTCGATGATGGCAACGAGATTGTCCAACTGGTATTTGTGGCCAGCCATCGCAGCCTCATAGATGGAGCCTTCTCCCTGCTCGCCATCGCCCATCAACACATAGGTCCTCCATGCCTTCTTGTCCATCTTCGCTGCAATCGCCATACCAATGCCAATGCTCAGCCCATGGCCCAAGGCTCCGCTGTTCACCTCTATGCCGGGCACCTCAATAGTTGGATGCCCGCTGAGTATGCTGCCATACTGCCCGAGGGTGTCCAGCACTTCAGGCTTCAGAAATCCTTTGGCCTCTAAAGTGACATACAACGCCTCCACACAGTGTCCCTTCGAAAGCACGAAGCGGTCACGATCTGCAGCCTTCGGGTTAGCAGAGTCCAGATTCTTCATGACGCTGAAATAAAGGGCTGTCATCACGTTCAGGCATGACAGATCGCCGCCAATGTGACCGGCCTTGGCGGCATAAACTACTTCTACGAGTCGTTTTCTGTTCTTCTCTGCTATCAGAGTCAATTCTTTGTTTGTCATATTTCTGTTTTATGTATTTTTCTGTTTCGGAAGTTATCGAAGTTAACGAAGTTCTTTTGCAAGCAAAGTCTCTCCTTTGTCACCGAGCAATCTCTTCGTTTGGCATCATGTCGCAATACTTGCAAAGAATTTCATGGAATCTATCCTATTCTTCAATGCCCGCCATGTTATAAGTGTTCCCGTTCCTGTGAATCAGCAGTCGACCATGATCCATCCATTTCCTATTGGACGAGTGATGGCGGATGGTAAGCGGAGAACAGATACCGCTCGTCTCACCCTTCTGGAAGAGCGTGATGATGAGGCAGCACTGCTTGGCTCCGAGTGTGAAGGAGAAATGTCCCCCTGCCGGTACTGACGAAGCATCAAGGGTGTGCGACACATAGGTCATATTGCCGCTACTGTCCTTGGCAGGAAAAACATAGTCGGTACTGCCGAAGGTCGTGTCGTTGAAACGGCTGATGTAGGCATCAGCGTCATAGTTGTCGTAACCATAGAATTTCACTTTTTCCACCTTCATGCCCGCAGGTAACTGAATAGTATACTCAACGTTAGCAGAATACTTCACGGTGTTCGACTTTCCTGTGGCATATCCTTTTCCACTTGTATTCGAGACCGACACCCCGCCATCAAATAGATAGGTGGTCGTAGGGTCGCTGGTGGTATAGGTGGATACCGACAGGTCCGTTGTGGTATATCCCTCTGCCTCGTCCAGTGACTCCAATCGCTGCTTCCAGGAGGGGTACTCTGATTTGATGACGTTAAGCGGCCAGCTGCCCATGAACTGGTAGCTGGTGCGACGCTCGGCGTTGAGCGATGTCAGTACGGGACATCCCTTCCAATCGGTGGTATCTGGAGTATCTTCAAAGCTATACATGAACCGGTAGAAAAGATGTGCCAGATTGTTGTCATAAATGGCAAAGATAGGCTGGTAGGCTCTGTCGGGTTGATAGGATTTCGTGGCAATCTCGTATTCAGTATAGGTATAGGTCTTGCCACCTGTGGAATAGGAGCGCGACTTGCCTCGGTTCCTCAGCTTGTTGAAGAATGCTTTGTAGGTCTTTTCAGCACAGGCACCTCCCAGCTGTATGAAACGTCCCCAGACAGCGCTGCCTTCCTTGTCAATGACGTGGCGGTCTTTCTCGCCTTTGGCATTGGTGAAGTCTTCCACCGCCTTATTAGGAATCTTGTGCGCATCAAGCCACGCCACAGCGGTATGAATGGTCTGCTGTAACTCCTTCGAAGGCTTCTCAATCGTCATCAGATAAGACAGCAGGCTGGCCGACTCGCTGCCACTGATGGAAGGCAGCTCATGGGGGCGTCCCTCTGCAGGCAGGAAAGTCGTTGTGTCGTGCTGGGCGCACCACGCGGCAGGTGTGCCGTTATCGTCCACCTGACACTTGATAATCACTTCTATTGCCCTCTGTACGGCCTGCATGCAATGCTGGCGGGTGGCTTCATCGGTCATATCAGCAAAGTCCCCCTTGCCGGAACCAATCTCCTGCAGCAGGCGCATCACATTGGTCATCAGGTCATCGTTGAACGTGATATAGTCCTGATAGCTGCCATTGCCCGACAGTGGCCAGTACTGAGACCACCCTCCGCAGCCCTTCTCCGACTTGAAGATCATGTTCAAGGCTTTTAGGAAAGAAGTCCTGTATTTCTCCACCTTCGTCTTTTGCCAAACCTTTGCCAGGAAGCGCATCTCCATCGTCGTAGCACCGTTGTCCAGACAGGAGTGTTCGCTGCGTGCATTGTAGAGTGCTTTCTTCTCGTTCTCTGTCAGCTTATGCAGTTGGTCGTTCTTCATCCAACCGCCGTTAGTCTTCTGCACATACAGCACTACGTCGGCTATCTGCTGCGCCTCGGCACTGCCATACCATGCAGCTTCCATTCTCCCCGAACAGATGTCGCTCCACTTCATCGACGAAGCATCAGCGGCCATCATAGTGATTAAGATCCCCCAAAGGAGGAAAAGCGTTAACAGAGTCTTCTTCATTAGTTCAGTCGCCCTTTGGCTTCAAGTGTATCGTAATTGTTCTCCGGGTTGTGCCAGTCCACCTTCACATTGGTAGGAATGGCATTGATATACTTCTCGATGTTCGTGTATCCGTCGCCATTGCAGTCCTTTACAGCATCCGAAGGATCATTGGGATTCAGACCGTTTGCCTTCTCCCATGCGTCAGGCATACCATCGCTGTCAGTATCCACATAGGGCTTCCAGTCGCCATACTCCGGATATCCGCCCATCTGACGCGGGTCGGTAATAATGCCCTGCTTGTAGGAGTCGTTCCCCAGACGGCGGTATTTGAAGAAGCCCTCCTCGTTCATCGACTTCTTGTGCAGTCCCCACATGTCGCCATAGGGATTGTCCTTCACCTTCTTCTCATAGTCCTCCACAAAGTAGGCCTTTCCTGTCCTAACCTCTTCACAGATGCGGCTGTCCACAATGTCGCGGCAGGGCACTGTAGCACCGGCATGCGTGAGCACCCAGTCAAAGGCAGCCTTCGTTTCCATAATGGTGATGGGCGCCATTGTGAACGGCTCGTCCGAACGCATCAGCGCCAGTTCCGTCTCGTCTATGTCACCGTCCTTGTCGGCTATCTGTATGCCACCTTTCCAGTTGTCTTTCGTAATCTCAGGATAGCCCTCCATGATGTTGCCGCTGGCATAGACACGACCGTACTGCTTGAAGGGGAACAGCCCCTGTGAGCGGCTTTCGCTTTTCACAATACGATGGCCTACGGCTGTTGTTTTCGGTGTCAGAGGGCCGGGCTTGTAATAGTTGTTGATGAAGTTCGACATCGTGGAGTACTCGCCGCCATCGGCTGTGCGGTGCACCCAGTTGTAGACAATATTGTTGATGAAGTTGAACACGCCACCCCAGCCTATGGAAGGATTGCGCCCCGTGTTGTCTGCCCACAAGTTACGCATGAAGGTCGTGTTCTCGCCACCGATAGTAGAACCGAAGGAGTGATTCCACGTGTCAAGGGCCTTTGCCGAGATGGTATTCTGGATGGTCACATTCACCGTGGGCGACTTGCGTTTCTCCTTACCGTCCTTCAGGTCGAACATGTGGCGGTAGAATGAGATATTCTCGTCCAATCCCCATTCACACGAACAGTGGTCAATCATGATGTTACCAACAGGGTTCCCGCCGAAAGAATCCTCTCGGTGCCAGACAAGGGTCTCGCCACGGCGGAAACGCATATGCCTCACAATGACGTCATGGGTGTCCACTTGGAACGATTCGCCTGCAATGATCACACCGCTTCCCGGTGCTGTCTGTCCTGCTATGGTAATATATGGTGCGCGGACATTAATGGGGGACTTCAGGCGGATAATGCCCGAAACGTTGAACACCACGATCCTTGCGCCACCTTGTTCACAGGCCCAGCGGAACGACCCCGGGCCGTCATCATTGAGATTGGTTACGGTAAGCACCTTGCCGCCACGGCCGCCGAATGTATACATGCCGCCACCCTCAGCTCCAGGGAATGCAGGAATCTTGGCTTGCCGCAGGTCATAGGGTCGCGAAGCCCAGGGCACATAAGGCCTGCCCTCCTTGGCCTCTTTCACCACAACGGGGAAGGCTGCCTCCCACGCCGAGTCACTGTGCGCCTTCCATTGGCTCTCCAGTTTGTTAATCAGTTTAGTTGCCTCATCCGTCAGTTGCGGATACTGTGCACGTGTTGCCGTTGCTGTCAGTAGCAACGTAATGGCGATTGCCGGTATTTTCTTCTTCATTGTACTAAAATAAAAACGCGTTTTCTTTTGACTCTTGATAGTAGACTCTTTATACTAAAGACCACAAGAAAATCTGATTGTACTCATCGGACTGACAGATAATTACAAAAAACAGTCCGAAAAGTGGCTAAGCGATTGTTTTCGCACACAAATGATTGATTTATGTCAAGAATGATGGTATAGTGTACACTTTTTCCATAGAATTTTTTGGAAGATTGATTAAACCTTCGTACCTTTGCATCGTCAAAAAGATACAAGGCCGCAAGTGATGCGGATGAAGAAGATCTTTGAGACACAATAAAATAGATTGTTTTAGGTTAGTAGTAATATTTATAGTTTTAGGTTTTTAGTTATTGGTAATAGAAAGTTTTCAACTGCGGATAACAGGTGGCCGTCGTGAGACATCCATTTAAACTTTCGAATTTTTAGTCCTATTGGGCTGAAAATTTCTTTTAAGAGAAAAAGGATTTTTAGTTAAACATAGGCTTGTTTCCGCTGTTACTCGCGAGAGTGGCAGCGGAACTTTGTTTCAGGCAATCGCTTCAGAAACACGAATACAGATAATCATCATTGAGCAGAAACAGTTTCCCGCCTGCAACCCCTATTCCGCGGATAGGTACCGTCATCTGTATTTCCGGCACACCTTGCGGAGACACCAGCCACACATCCTGACTTAGACTATTGGGTGAATAGATGCACATACGGTCGCCCACCACACAAAGAGGCCAGTAAAGCGAATGGGAAGGGTAGCTGTCAGAAATCCTCAGTTCCTTGTCTACCATAAAGATATCGCCACGTTCCGTCATCACAGGAAAGAAGGTACCGTCCGAGGCTATCACATCAAACATATTCTTCATATTAAAATATGTATATACAGGTTGCGTGATAATACTCCTTAACAGGCGATGCTTCTTCACATCCCATGGTGATACTGTGACCGTGGAATCGTCAAGCTCATGCTTATAGGCCAGACCGTCATCAAAAAGCATGAAGGCACCGTCAGGGCTGAGCACGACATCCTCCACTATATCTTTCTTCAGACTCAGCATGTTCATGAAATGGCAAGCACCCGTGCGCTTGTCAAAGGCAGCAATAAACGGACGTCCCATCTTTGTGAGCTGCCGCCCGTTCTTCATGCCAAAGCCCAGATTGAACATGTAAAGAGTACTGTCGTTACAGACCAGCCGGGAGAATGCCGAGGTCTTCGATGGGAACTCATAGCTCCAAACCGTTTTCATGGAAGGATTAAGGCAGGCCACCCGTTCACGGTCAGCAAAGAAATAGAGCGAGTCGTCCAGCACCACATTGGAATGGAGTTGGTTGATCACATTCGGGCCTACAGCCCCCACCGGATAGACGGCTGTACCCGTTGCCAACGTACCGGCTACGGCAGCACCCGTCATGACCAGCCCCTGCAGCAGGACACCCTTCACATCAGTAACGCCCGTCTTGGCATCGTAGGCACAGACCTCCCCAGTACGGATATTCAGGCGGTTCAGATTGTCTGCAACAATTATCCAGTGGACAGAGTCCTCGCGTATCACTTGGTTCCATCCCCAGTTCTTGTCGTGTGGCATGCTGGTAGTCCACAGCAGTTGTCCCGTTGTCATGTCATAGCCTCTCAACTTACTGGAGCGGGGACCAGCATAGCCAAGGACCACATGGGTCGAGTCGTCAAACTGAACAGGGAAGAACTTTCCCTGCCATCGCACCTCACCTGTCTGCGCATCTAACATAACAAACTTATTCCCCTTAGAAATGGCCACTCCTCCCTTGGTGCAATATACCGATGAATTGCCGTAATTAAACGGGTAAGTCCATAGTAGTTTGGAATCCTTGATACTGAATGCTCCAATCTCACCTTTGAACTGCAGCCATTTCCCGCTTTTGGTGGTCTCGCGGAACTTCAGCAGCAAATAGTCAAGATCCGATGAAAGAACAGCACCTTCTATGCGGCGTCCGAAAGACTGACGCTCTGCCATGACCGCCGTGCTGTCTAAGGTAAGGCCCACAGTAACACTGTCCATATTCTCTGCATGGGATGACAGACACTGTAATAGCAATATTGACAAGAACAATAGATTCTTAAAAATCATCTTCATTTACAATTAATAGTGATTACTTCATGCAAAAGTACAAAGTTTTGTGCATACTTATTCAAACACCTCAAACATTTCAGTTTTTTTAATACAGGTCTCTCTTTGCATCGGACATTTTGCTTGATTGAATGAAACTCCTGCGACCTCACCTTTACCATCTTTCAGCTTTTGCGAGTTCCACGCTCACTATGCCCGCACACGTCTATACCACATCTATCGGCAAAATACGTCATGCCATCTTTAGCATGATTCAGATGCATTTGAAGCATCTCTTCCTTCTTCGCAAGACAATGACACCTAATGGAATCGGAAGTGCATATACCAGCTACTTTTCGCTTAATACCAAGCCGCTTGCCAGAGCCTGACACCATTATTCTCCATGCAGTCAAGGGAATAATATAGTGGTTTCAAGAAGGTTAACCTCACTGAAATGATAAAACTGCCGAAGTCAAGAAATAAAATGACAAACCAAGGATTGTACTATACCTTCCTAAAAGCAACAACGAGACCTGTGCAGTTAGAAAATGAAAAGAAAAACCATTTTTCCTTTTGCATTTCGCTCGCTTATTCGTACCTTTGCAGCTAACTTTTCGGCTGGCCGAAAGCAGGGATGTTTTTATAACACCTTGCAAAGGTTAGTTATATAGAAGAGTGAAGTATAACTAAAACAAATCTGACGATGAAAACGAAGATAACATGGGTGGTCACTGCCGTTGCAACTGTGCTGCTGAGTCTGCCAGCACAGGCACGGGAGTACAGACTATGGTATGACCGTCCCGCTGCAACTTGGACGCAGGCTCTGCCTATAGGTAACGGCGTGATGGGCGGCATGGTGTTCGGTACGCCTGCAGTGGAACATATCCAGTTGAACGAGGAGACTATCTGGGCAGGACAGCCCAATCAAGTGTTGAATCCCGATGCCAAGGAGTACCTGCCGAAAGTGCGACAGCTCATCTTCGATGGCAAGTACGAGGAAGCACAGCAACTGGCCAATGAGAAGGTGATGCCCATGGGGGCTGGTCAGAACATGGGTATGCCTTTCCAGCCTTTTGGAGAGCTTTTCATTGCCATGCCAGGCCACACGGCCTATACTCGCTATGAACGGATGCTGGACCTGGAACATGCAAGGAGCGTAGTGCGCTATATGGTGGATGGGGTGCAATATGAACGTGAGACTTTGGCTCCCTTGGGCAGCGAGGTCATTGCTGTTCACCTGACGGCTTCTAAGCCCGGCAGGATATCATTTACCGCCTCCATGACTACGCCCCACAGTGATGTGCTCACAGGGAGTCTGACTCCCGGTAACTACTCCTACCTCCACGGTGTCAGTGCCAAGCATGAAAACCTGAAAGGCAAGGTGAGATTCATGGGGCTGCTGACGGCACAGGCCAAAGGCGGACACGTGAGCCAGGCCGACGGGCAGGTGTCGGTGACAGATGCAGACGAGGCAACTCTCTACGTCACCGTAGGCACGAACGTTGTCAGCTATAAGGACATCACTGGCGACGAGGAATCACAGGCACGCCAACGTCTTGAGCAGGCAACAGCTCTTGGATATGACGCATTGAAGTCGCGCCACGAACAGCTCTATCAGAAGTACTATGCCCGTGTGAGCCTTGACCTGGGCGAAGATCTTTATCCCCGTGTGCCCACTTCTGAGCGCATCAGCCGCTTTAAGACCCATCCCGACAACTACCTCATAGCTACTTACTTTCAATTCGGGCGCTACCTGCTCATCTGTTCCTCTCAGCCCGGCAACATGAACCCTGCCAACCTGCAGGGACTATGGAACGAGAAAATGTTTCCCTCGTGGGACTCGAAATACACTACGAACATCAATCTGGAGATGAACTACTGGCCTTCGGAGGTCTGCAACCTCACCGAGCTGAACGGCCCATTGTTCAAGCTCATCCGTGAGGTCAGCGAGAAAGGCAGAGAGACGGCGCGCGACATGTACGGTGCTGACGGATGGGTATTGCACCACAATACAGACCAGTGGCGCATTACTGGTCCCGTGGACCGTTCGCCGACAGGATTGTGGCCTATGGGCTCGGCTTGGCTCTGCCGTCACCTGTGGGAGCACTGGCTCTATACGCGTGACGTGGCTTTCCTTCGCGAGTGTTTCCCCATGATGCTTGATGCCGCCCGGTTCTATTCACAGATCCTCGTCAGACATCCTACGAAGGACTGGCTCGTCATCTGTCCGGGAGAGTCTCCCGAGCATGGTGGAAAGGGACGCCCTTCGCCGCTTGATGCAGGAGTGACAATGGATAACCAGCTGCTGACGGAACTCTACAACAATGTGCTGGAAGCTGCAAAGATATTGGGGGTATCGGACCCTCTGCTTCCGATGGTCCATGACCAGCTCTCTCAGCTTGCTCCCATGCAGATAGGCCGCTGGGGACAACTGCAGGAGTGGCTCGATGATTTGGACGATCCGAAGGATGACCATCGTCACTTCTCCCACCTCTACGGGCTCTTCCCATCGAACCAGATTTCGCCTTACCGCACACCCGAACTGTTCTGTGCTGCCCGTACTTCGCTGGAGGCTCGCGGTGACGTCAGTACGGGATGGAGTATGGGGTGGAAGGTCTGTGCCTGGGCGCGGCTTCTCGACGGGGAACATGCCTACAAGCTCATTCAGGACCAGTTGACGCTGACTGCCGACACTTTCCTCATCTTTGGTACCACCAAGCAGAAGGGCGGTACGTATCCTAATATGTTTGATGCTCATCCACCGTTCCAGATTGACGGCAACTTCGGATGTACCGCCGGCATAGCCGAGATGCTGCTTCAAAGTCACGACGGTTTTGTCTATCTGCTGCCTGCCTTGCCCAGTGCCTGGAAGAATGGCAGCATCAGAGGCCTCATGGCACGTGGCGGCTTCGAGGTAGATATGACGTGGAAGGATGGGAGGCTCTCGCAGGCTGTCATCCGCTCCAACCATGGTGGCATTTGCCGTCTGCGCACCCTCTGGCCTGTGTCAGCACGTGGACTGAAGAAGGCCAAAGGCGAAAACCCTAACTCTGCATGTGTGGTAACCCCTACCCCGGCACCGGTCATCAGTCCTGAAACTGCTCCTGCCAAGCCTGTCCTTCGCAAGACTTTCCTCTACGACCTGCCGACAGTGGCTGGCGGTGAGTACTTGGTTAGAATTGAGAATTGACAATTGGGAGAGGGGAAAATATAAGGGGATGGAAACTTTTTCGCCTTTCACGATTCGGGTTTCACTTTTTTTCTGTACCTTTGCGGACAGAAACAGACATTAAAATAAGATTTTGCAGATATGACAACAATTATTGGTATTGTAGCATTGGTAGTAGTCGCCCTGGTGGGGTGGGCTATAGCTGTATTGAAGGACAAGGGTTTTCAGTACACCAACAACGAAGAAGAGCAGGCTGTATTGGACAAGAACCAACAGCAGCTGGAACAGAACGGCTATGATGAGCTTGGTATCAAGGATGTCATCCGCACCATTGCTACCACTGGTTACAGCGCTGTATAGTCATTCTTGCTGAATGACGTTATACGGCCGTAGGAACCGATGCTGTGAACTTTCTTACGGCCTGGCTGATGCTGTGCAGTCCGAAAAGCTCTGCACGTACGCGGGAAAGGGGAATCCACAGACTGTCGGCGGCGTCATCGGCAGCATGTGCCTCTGACCCTGCCTCTACATGCACTTCATAGAACATGTCGAGGGTATGTATCTCCATTCCCGAATACATATAGAGGTTAGGAATTGAGAAAAGATATACCACGGCAGGCACCTCTAGCCCTGTCTCTTCACGTATTTCCCGTATGATGCCTTCCTCACCCGTCTCGTCCATGTCGACGAAGCCGCCAGGCAGGTCAAGTGTGCCTTTGGCAGGCTCCTTGCCGCGACGAACCACGAGCAGTTCCTCGCCAGAACCGTCAATGGCAGGACGAAGTATGAAGGCTGCGGTGGCCGAAGAGGGGTTGGCGTAATAGGTGAAGCCGCAGTCGCTGCACTGCTTGCTCTTCACATTGTGTTCTGCCCAGTGGCTGCTACCGCACACTGGGCAGAAACGGAAACGTTCTAAAGGGTGGCTCATTCTCACCAGTTGTCTGTGCGGAAGGGGAAGAGCGGGAGATTGGCTCCGTTCTTCACGTTTCCGATTTGGAAATTGCGGAAGCAATAGCGTACTGCCACAGGATTCTTGACCTCAGGGCTGTTGATGACGATGGCTTCGTCCCAATAACCGCCTCCAGGTTGCCAGAAATGCTGAGCCTTGGCAGGGTGGAACACTTTGTCCTCGCCGGCTATCTCGAAGCCCTGAATCATTTCGAAAGGAGCATCGGCATGATAGTTGTCCTGCAGATGTATATAGATGGCATCGCCCTTGATGGCCATGTCTTTGTATGACGAGCTCTTGTAGAGCACCTGTTCAAAGCCATAGTCGCGGTTCAGTGCTGTATAAGCCAGACGTTCACCCACCTGTCGTTTCTGAGCAGGATGAATCTGTGTGGTCTCATAGGGATAGACCAAATCATTGGTGCATACCAGCGAGCTGTTGGGGATGATCTGTGAGGCACGGAACTGCTGTTCGCGTATCAGCGAGCCGTTTGTTCCGTTGACATCATCGTAGTGATAAGGGGCTATCTCTACGAAATAGAAAGGTATTTCCCCCAGCCCGAACTGTGAACGCCACTGCTCTACCAGCAGTTTCAACCGTTCAGAGTACTGATTACCGGGATCTCCGATGTTGGAGCAGCCCTGATAAAACAGAATACCTTTAACGGTGAAGTTGAGGATGGGATTGAACGTGCCGTTGCCCCAAAGCAGTCCGCGCAGATAGTCCTGATCAGGTTTGAAGGCCACAATGCCGGCAGTGTCTGTAGGCTCGTTGGTGTACTTCTGGAGGTTCTCCTTTGTCAGCCAGCTTTCCACACGGCTGCCACCCTTGTTGGCCTCAATGATTCCAATGGGGATGTCCAGGGCACTGTGCACAGTACGGGCAAAGAAATAGCCAGTGGCAGAGAACTCGCTCACCGTCTGTGGAGAACACTCACGCCACTCGCACTGGGCATCGTCCTGAGGTTCCATACGCATGATGCTGGGAATTTTTACTGAGCGCACACCTTTGTGGTTCTTGGCATCAATCACTACCTGGTTGTAGTCTTCTACAGGGCAGCCCCAGAAACCCTTCACAGGCATTTCCATGTTTGACTGTCCGGCACAGACCCATACCTCGCCGCTAACAACATTCTTGATGCTGACACTTCCCTCGCCGTCATCGAATGTCAGCGACAGCGGGGTGTAGGATGCCTTCGGTGTCAGGACCTTTACCAGCCACCGCCCGTCCTTATCGGCTTTCGCGGTGACGGCCTGACCCCATGAAGGGGTGACTGTCACTGTGGCCTTGGGCTTGGCCCATCCCCAGAGGCGCGCCTCTGTCTGCTGTTGTAACACCATGTTGTCGCCAACCAAGTGGGGCAACCTTACTTTTGCCTGTGAACCTGCCACCATGAGGGTCAGCAGGACGGCTGTTAATAGTCTGTGCTTATTCATTGTTGTTTTCGGTTTTTGAAAAGGCTGCAGCCTCGGCTTCGGCTATGATTTCCTCGCGGCTTTTCTCCTGAGGATTGGCAGTGATGTCTGACAAGTCGAAATCGTCGGTTTCTATTTCTTCCAGCGCCGCTTCGGCCGTGTTCTTCCGGCGCGGCTGTTCTTTCTTGACGCGTTCTTCCGGTTTGTTCTCCTTTGAGTTGGCAATGATAAAGTCTTCGGCCTGGCCTCCCTCGGATATGTTGGGAACAGCCATAGAAGGTTCTTCCTCCATTTTGGTGCGATCAGACTTTGCTGCAAAGATGGCATCGATGAACTGCGGTTCGCGTTTGAGGCGCTTCAGTGTAGCCTCTGACGCCAACTGCTGGGCTTCTTTCTTTGAGAAACCTTCACCCTGTTCTCCATCTACACCTTCTAGCATCACGCAGTAGCGGAACACTGGCGAGCCTGTTTCTTTGTCCTTGCCCTGTCTCACCATCTTGTATTCCAGTTTTACCCGGTTACGCTGGCTCCACTCCAGCAGCTTGGACTTGAAGTTCACCTCCTTGAAGGCCACCTTGTCAATATTGATCATCTTGGTCAGGATCCGTTTCTCCATGAAGCGCATGACGGCATTATAGCCTTGGTCAAGATAGATGGCCCCGACAAGTGCCTCAAAGGCGTTGCCAGCCATATAGCTGTTGTGAGAATTAGACTGTCCAGAAGAGAGAATGAGTCGTGTGAGCCCCATTTCCTCTGCCAACTTGCCAAGGGTGTCGCGTGAGACTAGCTTCGAGCGGGTATTGGTGAGGAAGCCCTCGCGCTTACCGCTGAAGTGTCGGTAAACAATGTAGCCAACGGATGCATCGAGCATGGCATCGCCTAAGAATTCCAGCCGTTCATTGTTCAGCGGCTTTCCCTTTTCGTTGCGCCGTCCTACGCTCTTGTGGCTCAGTGCCAGCTTGTAATGGGAAATGTCGTGCGGATAAAAGCCCATCATCTCGTAGAGGGAGGTACGGAGTTCCTTTTCGTCCTGGAATGGAAGCCGTAGGCGGTCTATGATATTTCTGAGATTCATAAGCATTTCTTAAGGCAGGAATAAAGGGTTGAGAGCAAACAAATTGCTGCCGCCATCCCCCATCTGCTGAAAGTACGGCGGCAGCAAATTGTAGATTTACTCTTCACTCTTTACATTAAACATATTTCTTGAACACAACGCATGCATTGTGTCCGCCAAAGCCGAACGTATTGCTCAGGGCGGCACGTACGGTGCGCTTCTGTGCCTTGTTGAAAGTGAAATTCAAGTTATAGTCTATCTCTGGGTCATCGTCACCCTCCTCATGGTTAATGGTGGGTGGAACGGCATCGTTCTTGACGGCCAAAACGGTAACCATAGCCTCGATGGCACCAGCAGCACCAAGCAGGTGACCTGTCATTGACTTCGTGCTTGAGATGTTCAACTTGAATGCAGCATCGCCAAACACATCCTTGATGGCCTTGGCCTCGGAGATGTCACCCACATGGGTTGATGTGCCGTGCACATTGATGTAGTCAATGTCCTCAGGATTCATCTCTGCATCTTCCAATGCGCTCTGCATCACCAGCTTTGCACCCAGGCCCTCAGGATGAGAGGCTGTGATGTGATAGGCATCGGCACTCATGCCGGCACCCACCATCTCTGCATAGATCTTGGCACCACGAGCCTTGGCATGCTCAAGCTCCTCTAGGATAAGACAGCCGGCACCTTCTGCCATGACGAATCCGTCACGGCTGGCACTGAAGGGACGGCTGGCCTTCTCGGGCTCGTCATTGCGTGTGGAGAGAGCCTTCATGGCGTTGAACCCGCCAACGCCACAGGCACAAATGGCTGCCTCGGCACCACCTGCCAGGATGGCATTGGCCTTACCCAGACGGATAAGGTTGAAGGCATCGGCCAGTGCGTTCGAGGACGATGCACAGGCACTTGCTGTGATATAGTTGGGACCGTGGAATCCATACATGATGGAAATCTGTCCTGCTGCTATGTCAGCAATCATCTTTGGTATGAAGAAGGGGTTGAACTTCGGACCGTCGGCAATATGCTGACCATAGTAACTCACTTCATCCTCGAAGGTTTTGATGCCACCGATACCTACTCCGTAGACAACACCGATGCGGTTCTTGTCAACTTGCTCCAGGTCCATCTGGCTGTCCTCCACAGCTTGCTTGGCTGCAATAAGTGCCAGCTGTGTGTAGCGGTCCATCTTGCGAGCCTCTTTGCGGTCGAGGTAATCATTCACATTTAGGTTCTTTACCTCGCATGCAAACTGGGTTTTGAACAAGGAGGCATCGAAGCTTGTAATAGGTGCTGCACCGCTTACTCCGTTGAGAAGGTTCTTCCACATCTCATCAGGAGTATTCCCGACAGGAGTAACGGCTCCCAGACCAGTTACAACAACTCTTTTCAGTTCCATATTTCTATGATTAAAGGAATAGTAAGAAAAAAAGAGTGAAAAACTTGCTACCGCTCACCAAAGTGAAATACAAGGCGGCAGCAAATTTTTCACTCTTCACTCTTACTTTTTACTTTATTTTGCGTTCTCCTCAATATAGGTAATAGCATCGGCAACGGTGCCAATCTTCTCAGCCTTATCATCGGGGATAGAGATACCAAATTCCTTCTCAAACTCCATGATCAGCTCAACGGTATCGAGTGAATCTGCACCTAAATCGTTTGTGAAACTTGCTTCGGGCTTTACTTCAGCCTCGTCAACACCAAGCTTGTCTACGATAATTGCCTTTACTTTGCTTTCAATTTCTGACATAATTCTAATACTTTTAAAATGTTAATAATTGATGATTCATTATCTTGAAAATAGCTGTCTGAACGAACGATTTCGATAGCCGACAGCCCATCTTTTCGCCTTAGCGGGTGCAAAGTAACACATTTTCTTTCACTTACGCAAATATTTTGAAGAAAAACTCACTTTCTTTTGCACAAAGTAGGGGTGATTGTGCAAAAAAACCACCCTCTTTGGGTGTAAACGCTACAACAATTATGCAAATTATACTGAAAATATCTGCTTTTAGTTGCACATTTCGAAAAGATTCTGTAGTTTTGCAGTTCGAAAGAATAATATTATCATAGAATCAACAAAATGTCATTTACTGAACAAGCAAACAAAATCTTCATTCAGGCCATCAAAGACTATCACCTGACTGACAATGTCGACACGCCTATTCACAATCCATACGATCGTGATTCTATCGAATATCAACTTTATCTGAAGTGCTGGATTGACACTGTTCAGTGGCATTATGAAGACATTATCCGTGATCCTCACATTGACCCTGTGGAGGCACTTGCGCTGAAACGTCGCATAGACCACTCCAATCAGGACCGAACTGACTTGGTAGAGGAAATAGACTCTTACTTCCGCCAGTACTATAGCAACGTTACTCCGCTACCCGATGCAAGGCTTAACACCGAGAGCCCTGCATGGGCGGTAGACCGTCTGTCCATTCTGGCGCTGAAGATCTATCACATGCAGGAACAGGTAGATCGTGAAGATGCTTCTGAGGAACATCGTCAGAAATGCCGTATGAAACTCAATGTACTGCTTGAGCAGCAGGTAGACCTCTCTACTGCCATAGACCAGCTGTTAGATGACATTGAGCAGGGCAGGAAGTACATGAAAGTGTACAGGCAGATGAAGATGTATAATGACCCCGCCACCAATCCTGTTCTTTACAAGAAATAGAAAAGGCTGAACGTTAAAGGGAATTAGAAGATGAGGAAGGAGCATGTACTGATTATCCGCTTCTCGGCGATGGGAGACGTGGCCATGATGGTGCCTGTGGTCTATAGTGTTGCCACCCAGTACCCACAAGTGCGTTTCACCGTGCTGAGTCGTCCCTTTGCCCGTCCTCTCTTTGCAGACCTGGCACCCAATGTTGACTTTATGGCTGCCGACCTGAATGACGAGTATCATGGGGTGAAAGGCCTCAACAGTCTCTATAGGCGTCTAGTAGCCAAGCAGTTCACCAAGGTGGCCGACCTTCACAACGTTCTCCGCTCTGAATACCTTCGAATGCGCTTTAACCTCGGACGCTACCGCGTTGAGCATGTCAACAAGCATCGCCACGACAAGCGGGCTCTTATTTCTAATAATAATAAGGTACGCGAACCATTGCCTACAGTCTTCCAGAACTATTCCGAAGTCCTGGCACGTCTTGGATACCCCTTCACTCCCAACTTCCACTCTATTTTTCCTGAAGAGAAAGGTAACCTGAACTTACTTCCCGCCTCTATAGGTCCTAAAAAGAACTTTGAACAGTGGATAGGCGTTGCCCCTATGGCAGCTCACAAAGGAAAGGTCTATCCGCTCCATTCCATGAGGCAGGTCGTAGAGCAGCTATCGCAGAAATATCCCAAGGCCCGTTTCTTCTTCTTCGGACGCGGAAGGAAAGAGACTCAGCTCTTCGCCGAATGGTGCCGTACTCTGCCACGCTGCCTCGACACCAGTCTGCAGTTAGAGAACCTCCATCAGGAACTTATCCTCATGAGTCATTTGGACGTAATGATTTCCATGGATTCAGCCAACATGCACTTAGCCTCGCTCACGGCCACGCCCGTGGTGAGCATCTGGGGGGCTACCCATCCCTATGCCGGCTTCATGGGATATAACCAACCACAGGAGAATGCCATTCAAGCCGATCACCTTGACTGCCGTCCCTGTAGCGTCTACGGCAATCGTCCCTGTCATAGAGGCGACTATGCCTGTCTCTGCTCCATTCCCCCTGACCGCATCGTCAGACGGGTAGAAGAAATCATCAGTCATCATTAGTTTATTTTTATTAACCTCTTAACACTTTATCAGTTTATGGAAAAGTATGTATGCAATGTATGCGGTTACGTATACGACCCTGAAGTAGGCGATCCCGATAGCGGCATCGCAGCAGGCACCGCCTTTGAAGACATTCCTGAAGACTGGGTTTGTCCCATTTGCGGAGTAGGCAAGGAAGACTTCTCACTTGAATCATGATTACCCAAGACCAGCTGAAAGACATTCTCGATCGCGCCGACAAACTACGCCACTACCTGAAGATCGATGAGAAACAGATGGAGTGGGAGGAAGAGGATCTGCGTACCCAGGCACCCGATTTCTGGGAAGACCCCAAGCGCGCCGAGGAACAGATGAAGAAGGTGAAGGAAATCAAGCGGTGGCTCGACGGTTATAAGGATGTACGCACCTTAGCCGACGAGCTGCAGCTGGCATTTGATTTCTACAAGGACGAAATGGTGACAGAGCAGGAGGTAGATGATGACTACCAGCGTGCACTGGCTGCCATTGAGGATCTGGAACTGAAAAACATGCTTCGCCAGAAGGAAGACCCTATGGACTGTGTGCTCAAGATCAATTCCGGTGCCGGAGGTACGGAAAGCCAGGATTGGGCACAGATGCTTATGCGCATGTATCAGCGCTGGGCAGAGGCTCACGGACACAAGGTTACCATCTCCAATCTGCAGGACGGCGACGAGGCTGGTATCAAGAGTGTCACCATGGAGATAGAAGGAGGCGAATATGCTTATGGCTACCTGAAGAGCGAGAATGGTGTCCACCGCTTGGTTCGTGTCAGTCCCTTCAATGCCCAGGGTAAGCGGATGACCAGCTTTGCTTCTGTATTCGTCACACCACTCGTCGACGATACTATCGAAGTCTACGTTGACCCCGCCAAGCTCTCTTGGGACACCTTCCGCAGCAGTGGAGCAGGTGGACAGAATGTCAATAAAGTGGAGTCGGGCGTACGGTTACGCTATTGGTATACCGATCCTGACACAGGCGAGGAAGAAGAGATACTGATTGAGAACACTGAGACCCGCGATCAACCCAAGAACAAGGCAAAAGCGCTGCTGCTGCTCAAGTCGCAGCTTTATGACCGTGCCATGAAAAAACGGCTTGAGGCCCAGGCAAAGATCGAAGCAGGCAAGAAAAAGATAGAGTGGGGGTCGCAGATACGCTCCTATGTCTTCGATGACAAGCGGGTAAAAGACCATCGTACCAACTACCAGACCTCCGACGTTGACGGCGTGATGAACGGTAAGCTCGATGGTTTTATCAAGGCCTACCTCATGGAGTTCCCCGTTGCTGACAATGAATCATAAACATTATAATCAATTAAAATCATTAAAGCTATGGCAAATAAAGAACCAAAAATGAATGCGAAGCAGAAAGCTTACGCACAGAAACAGGAGAAAGAGGGACGCAAGGTTGTTAACTGGATCTTCGGAGGTCTCATTCTCCTGGCCCTCATCTATGTCTGCTGGACGTTCTACATGATGTCATAAGAACTTTCCGGCAATCAATTCTGACCTATGGCAACAGAGATCGAAAGGAAATTCCTGGTCAAGGATGACAGCTATAAAAGGCTGGCCTATGCATCCGACCACATTCTTCAAGGTTACATCTGCAGTGGCCATGGACGGACTGTTCGTGTCCGTAGCCGTGGCCACTGCGCTTTCCTTACCATCAAGGGACCTTCCGAAGACGGTGGACTGTCACGTTATGAGTTTGAAAAGGAAATCAGCCCTGATGAAGCCCGGAACCTTTTCCGGATTTGTGAGCCAGGGACCATTGAGAAGACCCGGTATCTGGTGAAGAGCGGAAGACATACATTTGAAGTAGACGAGTTCCATGGCGATAACCAGGGACTGGTCATGGCCGAAGTGGAGCTCTCTGCTCCTGACGAGCCTTATGAAAAACCTCTCTTCATAGGGCTGGAGGTGACGGGTGATCGCCGCTACTACAATTCATACCTCAGCCATCATCCCTACAAGGAATGGCCCGATGAAGACAAAGACCGATGATGGCTGCAAGGGTGACCCCCGTGGTATTTGCCAGGAAGTCGAGCCATTCGCCGCTGCGGGTAGAAGTGCAGTAGGTCTGTAGCAGTTCTAAGAGCCCGCTCATGAGACTGGGCATCAGCCATGCCCAAAGCATCAGGCGGCGGTAGTTGGGCTTGGAGTGGCTGCGATGGTACTCTATCCATAGCACAAGACATGACCCGCCATACATGACCAGATGGGTCCATTTGTCAATAAAGGCTACATCGTCTAACGGCGTCTCTGGAAAGAAAGGGGTAAGCGAGAGCACCCATACGCAGACAAAACAGAGGATGGAAAAGGGGTACTTTCTTATATAATGCTTTAGAAAAGTACCAAATTGCTGCATATTTTTCATTTTTACTTTCTTTTTTGGTGCAAAAGTAGAAAAAAATAACTACTTTTGCAAAGGATTTATGAGAAAAGTGCATATGGCTAAACTGGAAAGAGCAAGTTTCAGTAGTAAACTTGGTGTTATCTTGGCTACGGCAGGTTCAGCCGTGGGCTTGGGTAATGTGTGGCGCTTCCCCTATATGACCGGAGAAAACGGTGGTGCCGTATTTATACTGATTTATGTGTTGTGCGTGCTGCTGCTGGGTATTCCCTGCATGATTAGCGAATTTATCATCGGGCGCCATGCACAGGCCAACACTGCACGTGCCTTCCGCAAGATGTCGGGAGGTTCTGCATGGTCGGTGATAGGATATATGGGGGTGCTGACGGGTTTTCTGATTACAGGTTATTACGCTGTGGTTTCGGGCTGGTGCCTGCAGTACATCTGGGCATCCTTGATAGGTCACATGCAAGGATCGCCCGAATATTTCCAGCATTATTTTGAAACGTTCTCAAGCGACCCTGTACGGCCGGTCTTCTGGACGGGTATCATCTTGCTCATCACCTTTCTTATTGTGGGGCATGGCGTACGCGATGGTATCGAACGGGCATCGAAGATACTTATGCCTACACTGTTCATACTGCTTGTTGTCATTGTCGTGGCGGCTTGCATGCTGCCAGGCGCAAAGGAGGGCATCAAGTTCTTGTTCCAGCCAGACTTCAGCATGATCAATAGCAGGGTATTCCTGTCGGCATTAGGGCAGTCGTTCTATTCGCTCTCCATTGCCATGGGATGCCTGTGTACCTTTGCCAGCTATTTCTCGAAGAGTACGAACCTCACGAAGTCTGCTATCCAGATAGGTGTGATAGACTGCTTTGTTGCCATCCTGGCGGGGCTGATGATTTTTCCTGCAGCCTTCTCTGTAGGCGTAAGTCCTGATTCGGGACCTTCACTCATTTTCATCACCCTGCCCAATGTGTTCCAGCAGGCATTCGGACAATGGCCTGCCCTGGGCTATTTGGTGTCGCTGCTGTTCTATGCGCTGCTGTCGTTGGCGGCACTGACGTCGCTCATCTCGCTACATGAGGTGTCTACGGCCTTTTTCCAGGAAGAGATGGTTATCACGCGCAGGAAAGCGGCAGTCATTGTGACGATATCCACCACTATCATAGGTGCCATCTGCTCTCTGTCCTTGGGAGCCACAGGGGCTTTAACCTTCTTCGGCAGCACGCTGTTCGACTGGTTCGACTTCGTCACGGGACAGATATTCTTGCCAGTAGTAGGCTTCCTGACCTGTATCTTCATCGGATGGTTTGTTCCCCACCGCATAGTTCATGACGAGTTCACCAACAGGGGAACGCTGCGGGGACGTTTCTTCCACCTTTATCTGTTTCTGGTGAAATATGTCTGCCCCATCTGCATCCTTTTCATCTTCCTGCACCAACTAGGCCTTTTATAAAGACAAATAGTAATGAGTGAACGCGGAAACTTCGCATCAAGAATAGGAATTATCCTAGCTACAGCAGGCTCTGCCGTGGGGCTGGGCAATATCTGGCGTTTCCCTTATATGACAGGCGAGAATGGCGGTGCTGCTTTCATCTTGGTCTATTTTGGCTGTGTGCTGTTGCTGGGTATTCCTGGTATGGTGAGCGAGTTTATCGTAGGACGCCACTCTCAGTCCAACTCTGCTCGTGCCTATGCCAGGATCAGTGGGAAGCGAGGTTGGGGAGCCATAGGAATCCTGGGTATTGTCACCTCAGTCATCATCCTCGGTTTCTATGCTGTTGTTGCCGGCTGGTGCCTGCAGTACTTTGGCGTTTCCGTTATGGGTACGCTTAGTGGCGATGCCGATGCCGTGCAGAAGTATTTCCAGACGTTTTCCTCACACCCGGTGAAACCGGCCTTCCTGGGTATCGTGTTCATCGTGATCACCCACTTCATTATTGTCCGTGGCGTGCAAGAGGGCATTGAAAGGGCATCAAAGTTGCTCATGCCTTTGCTGTTGCTGCTGCTCGTCATCATTGTCATTGCTTCTTGTTCGTTGCCAGGTGCCTACAAAGGCATAGAGTTCCTGCTGAAGCCCGACTTTTCGAAACTGACAAGCCAGGTGCTGCTTGAAGGTCTAGGACAGGCCTTCTTCTCATTGTCGCTCGGCACGGCCTGCCTCTGTACCTATGCCAGTTATTTCTCACGTCATACGCCCCTGTTGAAGTCTGCCGTCCAGATAGCGCTCATGGACAGCGGCATAGCCATTCTGGCAGGACTGATGATTTTTCCTGCAGCCTTCTCCGTGGGTGTACAGCCCGACTCCGGTCCGTCGCTGATCTTCATCACCCTTCCCAATGTGTTTCAGCAGGCATTTGGTTCAACGCCATTCATAGGGCAACTGGTGAGCATCCTGTTCTATGCTTTACTGGTCTTTGCAGCCCTCACCTCTACCATCTCCATGCACGAGATCGGTACCGCCTTCTTCCACGAAGAGCTGGGACTGCGGCGCGGATGGGCAGCATGGATACTGACGATAGTGTGCAGCGTCATCTGCGTTTTCTGTTCCCTTTCGGTAGGTGCGCGACCAAACATCAGTGTGATGGGCTTGCCGCTGATGGACTTCTGTGACAAGCTCACCGCACAGGTGATGCTGCCCATGGGGGCACTGCTGACCAGTATTCTTTTGGGATGGTTCGTACCTAAACGGCTGGTGAAAGATGAGTTTACCAATTGGGGAACTACTGCCCGTTCTGTATTTGACGTCTATCTGTTTTCGGTGAGATACGTGGTGCCCTTCTGCATCCTGCTCATCCTGGCTCACCAGTTCGGAATAATCTGACACTATCGCATCTTGCTGTTTACCGGCACTGAACCTCGTTTCTGATTCTCTGACGGGTATGGAGACAATGGGGCGATGATACCGTCGAAGCTGATGGGATCGCGGTACATTGATCTTACGCTGATGTGTGCTTCCCCTGTGTCATATACATCTATAAGATAATGGTATTTGTCTTCCTGCGTCTTTACATCCACCATCAACTGCGTTCTGCCGGCCTTGGGATGATCCTCGTTATATTGCAGAATGGGTTCCTCGAAATTCAGTCCTATAGACGGAGAAACGATTGGTGATTGATGCACTTGCCCCAGGTATGGCAAATAGCTGCGTAGTGTGTCGCCTCGCAGTTCAAGGAAGAAGTCGGGTGTTACCATCTTCGCACCATAACGCATGGTGTTCATCGACCTGATGTCAATATGCAGCTGCCTGGAGGCAACAGCTTCGTTTACAACCTGCCGCATCTGTGCCCGCTGCTCGGCACGCTCCTGCTGTGTGGCGCATCCGACCATCATCAGCAAGGCTATGATTCCAATGATTGACCTTTTCCGTTTCATAACTGTCCTGCTTCTACCATGAGGATGATGCGTTCTGTGAGGCGGTCTGCTCCTTCTGCATCATATCCTTTCTTCAGAGAGGCGCCAAACATCCAAGCGAAGGCTTGCCAGAAGCCAGAGCGAACGGGCCCGAGGAAAGCCTGCATGGCTTCAAAAGCAGTAGAGTTGCATTCACGGTCCACCAACTTGATGAGCAGTTTGCCCTGAGAGTAGGTGAGTTTCTTCATGCGAGGCTTGTAGGTTCTCAGCACCTCCTGCTCCACACGTTTCATGTGAGCATCCTTGGCTTTCTTGTCGGGTAGCGTCTCCAGTATTTCTGCAGTCTCCATGAGCAGCATACGTGCTTCCTTGGCTATAGGAAGGGTCTTCTTCACGTTGTTCACCAGCCTCATGTAGGCCTGTTTTTGCCGTTGGCTCTTGAAGGTGATTTCCGGATAGACGTAGACATAGTTGTACTCTACATACTGTATGCTGTCACCATGATCCAGCACCTTGCTCACCTTCACCATCGGTACCAGTGAGGGTACACTGTCGTTGTCGGCCTCCTTGGCCGGCTTCTCCTGCGCATTGGCGCTGACGCAAAAACCAATGACAAATGTCAAACCTATCAGCAGACTCCTAAACTTCATACTTATCATTACAGGCTGCAAAAGTACGCAGTTTTTTTCTTTCCCCTCTGCATTGCAATGTTAAAAAACCGTATCAGCGCAAAATTATTGCCCAAATGCGACCTATTCCATGCTCACAAGGGTACAGAACCCTTGTGAGCACAATTTCAATTTTCCCCTAATTCCGAGATTCAACTTCCGCAAGTGCGCCCCGAAGGGGCAGCAGCTCTAAGCCCAGGGCAACGCCTGATTATTTCTTTCATAACAATCTGTGTTTTGTGCCTCTGTCAAAGACGCTGAAGGCGTATCCCCTCAGGACTCGAACTTGTTCGCTTGGCTTGCCAAGAACCGAGGGGTGTGTGCATCCTTGGAGTTCCTCCATTCTTGCCATAGCTGGCAACGACTGGTCTTTCGCTTCGTTTGGCGGTAAATACCCGCGAATGGATTTCAACCAGTTAGGTTTGTGTCATATCCGACACACACAAAAAAGGAAGCCGATGGCTTCCTTTTTTCATTCAATTGTTGGGGTCATAGACCACAGAGGCGTTTGGTATGTTGTCCTGGGTGAAGTAAATGACGTTCATGGTGGCTGAGCTTTCTACAGGATAGGCTGCTCATCCTTCTTGTCGTCATCGTCGGAGCAGGCTGTGAAACTCATGCTGAGGCTCAGCGTCAGTGCAGCCATCAGCATCCATTGCAAGGCATTCTTTTTCATATTCATCTGTTTTTAATTTGTTCCTGTGCTGCAAAAGTAGCGTTTTTTCTTGAATATTCCAAACAATTACCACTTTTTGTATCGTGAAATGCGACATGCCGGTTTTCTTGCGACAATAATGAGTGAAAGGATTGCTCGCTGTCGCAGATTTCACTTTTCATTTCGCTCAAACATGATGCACGCCAATATAGTGGAACAAGGAACGCATATGATCACGGGAACGGTTCCTATTAAAAAATCATGGGAACCGTTCCCGTGATCTGAGTTATCTCAGGAGGGGCAAAAGAGTGAAAAGGTGAAGAAGTGAAAAAGTGAAGGAATGAAGAGCCAATTCACCTTGCCACTCTCGTTTATCCGCTTACGTTCTCTCTGCTGTTTACATCCCTTGTGAACCGAAGAGAGAACGGGAGTGAACGAGGTTCAGTGCCTAAGCGGATTCGCATAAGATACTATTTGGAATAAACGGGGTCTGCCAAACAGTATGATTCCATGTCACGGCTGGTTTGTTAACTCAAGTTTCCCACCTTTTTAATTATCAAGAATTAGAGAATTTCCACTTAGCAGTTTAGTGGAATTATTGGGAATTTGAGAAGAAATGGCAAACCATTTCCGTTTCAGTCCGCAGAGTTCCAGTCGCTTGCGACGGGTAATTCCAAGCAATTCTTTTTTTTGCAATAACGATACAGGGTTTATAGTTTCTACGCTTCGCTGCGAAACCACGGAGCCCTGTATCGTTATTTTTATTTAAAACTGTAGTTTTTCTACCTTGTTGTGCGTCTAATAAGCAAAAGAAGGTGTAACTTTGCAGCATGAAAGCCGCGAAGTTGCTTACGCTTGGCAAATTGAGCATGCTCATTTGCTTTCGCTTAATCGCATCTTTGCACACCCAATTGAACAACTAATTAACCAATTTCAATTATGAAGCTAAAGAATCTCTTTTTGACTTTTCTGCTGACTGTTGTCGGCACGACAAGTATGACGGCACAAATGCAAATGCCGCCCATTCCCATTGACCCCGCGGTGCGTATTGGAAAGCTCGACAACGGGCTTACTTATTACATACGCCACAATAACTGGCCGGAGCAGCGAGCCGAGTTCTACATCGCGCAGAAGGTGGGTTCCATTCAGGAGGATGACAACCAGCGCGGATTGGCACATTTCCTGGAGCACATGGCCTTCAACGGCTCGAAGCATTTCAAGGGCAACGAGCTGCTGCGTTGGTGCGAAAGCATCGGCGTGAAGTTCGGCACTGACCTCAATGCCTATACTTCAATAGACCAGACTGTCTATAATATAAGTAATGTACCCACGACGCGCGAGTCAATTGTCGACTCCTGTCTCATGATTCTCTGGGACTGGGCCGACGGTCTGCTTCTGGAACAGGAAGAGATAGAGAAGGAACGTGGAGTGATTCATGAGGAGTGGCGTCTGCGTACTTCGGCACAAATGCGTATGATTGAGCGCGACCTTCCCAAGCTCTATCCCGGCTCGAAGTACGGCTATCGTATGCCTATAGGCCTGATGGAGATTATCGACAATTTTGAGCGTCCTTTCCTGCAGCAGTACTACGAGAAGTGGTATCGTCCCGACAACCAGGGCATTATTGTTGTTGGCGACGTGGATGTTGACTTGGTTGAGCAGAAGATCAAGACCATGTTCAGCCAGATTGCCAAGCCAGGTCCCGATGCAGCGAAGCTGGAACGGGTGGACGTGCCCGACAATGCGAAGCCTATCGTTGTCATAGACAAGGACAAAGAGGAGCAGTACAATATTGTGCAGGTGATGTTCAAACATGAGGCTATTCCCGATTCTTCCAAGGGCTCATGGGAATATGTGGTGGCCCAGTATCTGAAGAACACAGCACTTGGAATGCTCAATAGCCGTCTGGGGGAGATTGCCCAGCAGCCCGACTGCCCGTTCCTGCAGGCTCAGGTGGAAGACGGCACCTACTTGATGTCGAAGACTGTTGATGCCTTTAACATGGCTATTGTGCCCAAGGACGGCATGATGAACGAAGCCGTCAAAACTGTTTTCTCCGAAGCACGCCGTGCCGCGGAGTTCGGCTTTACGCAGACGGAGTATGGGCGTTCGAAAGCCAATACGCTGAGTGCGCTTGATAAGCAATATTCCAACAAGGATAAGCGCTACAATTCTCAGTTTGTCAATCAGTATGTGCAGCACTTCCTCAGCAACGAGCCTATTCCTTCTATCGACGACAGCTACCAGATCATGAAACAGCTGGTGCCCGCCATTCCTATGGAAGCAGTCAACATGGTGATGGCTGAGCTGATGCCCAAGAACGACTCTAACCTCGTCATCCTTAACTTCAACCAGGAGAAAGACGATGCCGTCTATCCCACCGAGGAAGGGCTCTTAGGGGCCATCCGTGATGCACGTGCCCAGGCCCTGACTGCTTGGGTAGACAATGTGAAGGACGAGCCCCTCATGACTACCCTCCCCAAGAAAGGCACTATCAAGAGCGAGGTGAAGAACGAGAAGTTCGGTTACTCTGAGCTGACGCTCTCCAACGGCGTGAAGGTGATACTCAAGCAGACCGACCTGAAGAAGGATCAGGTTCTGCTTACGGGTGAGGGATGGGGCGGAAATGCCCTCTATGGTTTGGAAGACTATGCCAACATGCAGATGTTCGGCGATGTGGTGGAGGCCAGTGGTCTGGCAGGCTTCTCTCACACCGAGCTGATCAAGGCTCTGGCTGGAAAGGTGGCTGGTGCCACCCTCTCCATGAGCACCCAGCGTACCAATGTCAACGGCTCGTCCACGCCCAATGATGTGGAGACCATGATGCAGTTGGTTTACCTTTACATGACAGGCAACATCAAGAAGGACCAGCAGTCGTACGACCAGATGATGAAGACCGCCGAGATTTCCTTGAAGAACCGTCTGTTGCAGCCTGAGGCTGTGTTCAGCGACTCGCTCAATGCCACCATCAGCTGCCATAACCCACGTTTCCGCAATATCGATGTCAGCGACCTCAAAGACGTCAACTACGACCGCATCCTGCAGATGGCCAAGGAACGCACTGCCAATGCTGCCGCCTTCACCTTCACCATCATCGGCAACTACAACGATTCCATCATCCGTCCCCTTATTGAGCAGTACATCGCTTCGCTGCCTGCTCAGAAAACAATTGAGAAGGGTAAGGATGTTTCCACCGACTATAAGGGGCGTGTGGTGAACAGTTTCCGGCACAAGGCTGAGACACCTAAGTCCATTGCCGTGCTCCACTGGTACAGCAAGCAGCTGCCCTATAACCTTAAGAACAGCATTCTGGCACAGGCAGCTGGACAAGTGCTGCAGATGGTTTATCTGAAAGAGATTCGCGAGGAGGCAAGTGCTGCCTATACTGTCAATGCCCAGGCAGGCATCAGCCGTGATGACTTCGGCGATGAGACCAGTATCTTTGCGTACTGCCCCATGAAGCCTGAGAAGGCCGATACCGCCATTGCCATCATGCGACGTGCCGTCCAAGACATGGCCACCGGCAAATGCGATGCCGACATGTTGGCTAAGGTGAAAGAGTACATGCTGAAGAACCACGCCGACCAATTGAAGCAGAATGGCTACTGGAGTGGACGCATCCGTACATGGCGCATGTGGAACCTTGATTTCCATACCGATTACGAGAAGACCGTAGAGGCCATCACACCGGCTAGCGTCAGCAATTTCGTAGCCGAAGTGCTCAAGTCGGGCAATGAGGCTGAAATCGTCATGCTGCCAGCAGAGTAGAACCAAAACGAAGCGAGCCGCCCCGGCATCCCGGTGGCGGCTCTTTTTTTTGTGCTTCTGCGTTAGTATGTTATGAAAAATTTGAGAGAATTGAAACTTCACAGTTTCATTTTGCTTTGAATTAAAATGTGTTTTTAATAAACAAGATTATAATTATTTAGAGAAAGCATAGAAATCTTTTTTTTTGTCAGTAGGTAGGAGCTAGTGTTGCTGGTTCCTGTTTCAGCGAGTCTGTCAGGTTCTCTGCCTGCATGGGCTGTAAATCGTCGGTAGAGTCCATCTGCTGCTGGTGATATCTTGCATACTCCGCCTTCGGGTCGTCATAGCCACGGTCCCACGGGGCCTGGGCAGCGTTACCGAGTGTGAGTATGATAGCCACAATGGCAGCGGCCTTGAACAGTGGTATCAGCCGTTGGGTAAAACTGATGGTCTTGGCTTTCACCGTCAAGGTCTTGGGCTCCTGTGTCTCTTTTCCTATCATCTCGAGCATACGGGCATCAAAGTCCTCGGAAAGCATTTCCATCTGGCGATCCGTCTGCTCCATAGCAAATAAGGCTGCTACCGACTCCATGCCGGCCGGCAACTCCTCCTGACTGAAGAAGATCCTCAGAATCTCCTCTTCCTGCAGAGTGGTCTGCCCCTCAAAGTAGCGTTCTACCAGTTGCTCGATAAACTTATAGTCCATATTTCTCTGTTTGAATGAATTTCTGTTTAATTGTCTGGCGCGCACGGAAGATATTCACCTTCACCTGTTCCTCGCTGATGCCGAGGACCTGCGCAATTTCCTTGTAGCTCTTGCCCTCCATGTCACGCAGCTGCATAACACTTCGCTGCTTTTCAGGCAGGCTGTCTATCAGGCGTCTTACCAGTTGGATGCGGTCTTGCTGTACTGTATGTTCCTCAGGATTGGCAGAATGGCTTTGATCAACCTGTTCATAGCCCCCCTCGCTCAGCGAAAGGTTCTGATTACCCATACGTTTCAACTTGTCGAGAGCCAGATTCCGGCAAATAGTCAGGCAGAAGGATTCTATCGATTCTATCTGCTGCCAGTTATCACGGCGGTTCCAGACCTTCATCATCGTTTCCTGCACAACATCTTCCGCCTCCGCACGATTGAGAGTGATGCGAAGGGCCAGCCTGTAGAGTTCGTTCTTCAGTGGCAAGATGTCGCCAGCAAAAGTGATTAATTTCATCCTCTCTATATAGGTAAGACGATTAACAAACGGAAAAGTTACAGGAAAAGCGATTTTTTTTTCTTATGCTTTTATTACCGTTCCGCTCTGGTCGTCCAAAGCCGTGGCCAGTGTGATGATTACACGCTTCACGCCGGCCTCGATGGAAGCCAGCGCATTCTCGATTTTTGGCAGCATGCCGCCGCTGATAGTGCCGTCGGCCTTGTAGCGTTCAAAGTCCTCACGGGTAATTAGGGGTATTACGCTATTGTCATCATCGGGGTTGCGTAGTACGCCGCTTTTCTCAAATGAGTAAATCAGCGTCACATCGTATAGTTCTGACAAGGCTTTTGCGGTCTCGGCAGCCATCGTGTCGGCATTGGTGTTCAGGATATGTCCTTCACCGTCGTGTGTCAGCGGAGCAATCACAGGCACCAGTCCCATCTCTATCATGCGGGCCAGCTTTTTGCCGTCAGCCTGTTTCACATCACCTACGAATCCATAGTCTATGCCGTTCTTCAACGGCCGTTTTGCAGAACGTATGACATTGGCATCGGCACCCGTCAGTCCTATGGCATCGACACCAAGAGCCTGCAAGCAGGCAACGATATGCTTGTTTACCAAGCCTCCATAGACCATGGTTACCACTTCCAGCATTGCTGCATCGGTGATGCGTCGCCCTTCAATCATTTTTGTCTCAATGCCCAGGCGCTCAGCAGTCTTGGTAGCCCTGCGCCCACCGCCGTGTACAAGGACCTTTGCACCTTCAATCGCCTTGAAGGCAGAAAGGAGCTTGTTCAGCTGAGCCTCGTCCTCAACCACAGCACCGCCCACCTTCACGATGGTCAGTTTCTCTTTTGCTTCTCTCATTTTTTCCAATTCTATACTATTTGATGGTTTGCAAAGTTACAACAAAGAATTGAAACAACCAAAACTTTTTCAAAAAAAGCAGATAAGTATTTCAAAATGCGCTAGTGAGCCCCTTCAGGGCGTTTACAGCATCGAAAACATCCTATAGTTATTACCGCGCCGTGCTGACATTGCGGAAAGACGCCCTGAAGGGACCCCAGCCGTAAGTCCAGGGCCGCCCTGGGCTGGTAGCTTTTGGCTTTTCAGACCGTTTTTTTACTTGCGAAAGTCGAGTAAGTATCTTTAGTCCCCTTTAGAAAGAGGACTCAGTAAGTATTTGCTTGTCAGAGAATGAGGTCGCGGGCAAACTGATAGATAATAATGCCTGCAGTGACGCTGACATTCATAGAATGCTTTGTACCTAGCTGTGGAATTTCAAGGCAGCCGTGACATGCATCAACCACTTCCTGATGGACCCCCATCACCTCATTGCCCAGTACCACTGCATAGCGTTGCCCGGGTTCCGCATGGAATGAGGGCAATTTGGTAGAGTGTTCTACCTGCTCCACTGCATAGACGGTATAGCCCTGCTGACGTAGTTGCCGTACAGCCTCAAGGGCGGTGGACACGTAATGCCAGCTGACGCTGTCCTCAGCTCCAAGGGCAGTCTTATGGATTTCTGCATGGGGTGGAGTGGACGTGATGCCGCAGAGGAGCACCTGCTCCACTCGGAAAGCATCGCTGGTACGTAGGACACTGCCGACATTATACATAGAACGCACATCGTCAAGCACCACGACAAGGGGTAGTTTCTCAGCCTCGCGGAATTCCTCGAGGCTGAGGCGTTTCATTTCTATGGTGCGTATCTTCCGCGGCATAAAACGGTGTGGCAGATTCTCAAGGGTGAAGAATTTTCCGATAGTCCTCTGGAGTGTCAAGCAGCTGTTGTGCTTTCAGGAGCACCTTGTCGGTAGAGAGACTGGCCTCAATGGCACCCGCCTGATAATAATAAGCGGTAAGGATATTAAGTTCGAGCATCTGCTGGATGGTGTCGCGATGTTTGTCAAGGTCGTGTGCCACGTTGTGATTCATACGCTTCTCGAGTTCGTCAAAGGCACTTTTGGCTTCATCGTAGTAGCCCTCGAACTTGGCAGTCTTAACGAGTTCTGCCAGTTGTTTCTTACTGACGGGGTCGTAGCTGAATCCCTTGTCAATTACCTGTTGACGGAAGTTTCTCCAGTCGGCTTCGCTAAGATGGAAATCACGTGGCGAAGGAATGCTGGGATGTCGGGCAATGTAGTCGCAGGCATAGTCAAACATCACCTCAGTGGAGTCGAGTCCGCTTCCTGAGAGGTAATAGGCAATATTGGGCATGGTATCGTTTTGGGCTATGAGGTCGGGTTGTATACCGCCGCCATCGCGTACCTCACGCCCTCCGGCTGTATGAAACACACGTGTGAGCGAGTCGGGGATGTGCTGTGTGACTGCTGCCCCTCCTCCTTGCCTGTAGTCTATAGCCTGTATACAGCGGCCGCTGGGAATGTAATAACGGCTGGTGGTAATCTTGGCATTGGCATTATAAGGCAAGTCGATGGGCACTTGTACGAGTCCCTTTCCATAGGTACGTGAGCCGATGATAACTGCGCGGTCAAGGTCTTGTAGTGCGCCGCTGACGATTTCACTGGCAGAGGCTGTCTCGCCATTGACCAGGACGGCAACGGGCAGCAGTGTGTCGAGAGGTTCGACGGTGGTCTTATAGTCACGAGAGGCTTCTTTGATCTTCCCCTTGTTGGTGACGACGGTGATGCCTCGTGGCACAAAGAGGTTGACAAGGCTTACTGCCTCAGCCTCACTGCCGCCTCCATTGTTACGCAGGTCTAGCACCAATGAGGTCATGCCCTGGTTCTTCAGGTCAATCAGCACGCGCCGCACTTCCTGGGCGCAACCCTCGGTGAACTGAGAGAGAATGACGTAGCCGGTCTTGGCGTTGTCAAGCAGTCCATAATAGGGAATAGTGGGGGTATACTGTATTTGTCTGCGGGTAATCTTCATCTTCATCTCCTTGCCGGTGCTGGGACGGCGGACTTTCAGGAGGAATGTAGTGCCGGCGTCGCCGCGAAGGCGTTCGCTCACATACTTGGTGTCTTTGCCGGTCATGATGGAGTCGTCTATGCTGACGATGATGTCGCCTTTCCTAAGTCCGGCTTCCTGTGCGGGAGTGCCGCTGTAGGGCTCATCGATGACGGTGGTCTTCTGCTTCATGTGATAACGTATGAGAGCACCAATACCGGCATATTTTCCCGTAATGAACGACCTAAGGTCTTTCTGCTCAGCGTAGTATTCGGTATAGGGGTCGAGCGAGCGCAGCATGCCGTTGATGCCCGCCGTAATGGCGTGCTGGGCGTTGATGGTGTCGACATAGAACAGATCGAGGTTCTTATACAGTTGATTGAAGATGTCCAGGTTCTTGGCCACCTCCATGTTGTGGTTCTTACCTTTCTGGGCAAAGCCGGTAAGGGGCATTGCCAGTATCAGCAGGAAAAATAGTTTTTTCATCTTCAGAATCATGTACTATAGGAAAATCGGGTACAAAAGTAATAAAAACGTATGAGAAAACCATATTATTTCTCAAAAAATGTTTCCCTTGGCATACAAACGGCCAATGTTTTGCTTCGGAACGTGTTGAACGACAGGTAGTCGAGTCCTCCGTAGGGCGGATGGTCGCCCCAGGAGTTTTTCATGATGAAATAGAGTTGTCCCTCATCGTCATGCGCCAGCCCCACCACGGCCATGCTGTGTTCTTTACTTTCCCAGCATACTCCATGCCCCTGCCTCACCGCACGCTCAGTACGGCTGAGCAGGGTGTCCATGGGAACGTTGAGGAAACGTGCGTGAGTCCAGTTGTCTGGGACGTCGAGTTCTACCTCCTGGTAATAAGGATAACGTGCGCTGCTGGTCAGGGGCACATACTCGTCAGGGGCGCAGACGCTGCGTGCAAACTCCTGCATAGTATATTCCATGCCATACATGAATGTGAAGCGGGGTAGAGGGGTGTCAACAGTGGGCATGGCGTCATATTGGGTCACTCCATACTTATGTATCATCTCTATGAGGGTGATGCCCATGCCCCGGTGGCTCTTTGGGACATCCGGCTCCTGTTCAAGCATTTTCTCAACATAGGCAGCCGAGAGGTTCACCGAGTCGCCCTTCATGATATGCTCCGTTTCGATGGCGGCCAGCATGGCATACACCCAGCACGTCTGGGCTTTCCCTTGGTCTTTCACGGGTGTCATGGCGTTGAGCACATCCGTCACATAACGCTGAGGATGCTGCGCGCAGCCTGTCAAGAGCATGAGAAACAAACAAGATGAAAAGACGATTGCCCCCAGCCATCCTGCTCCTTCAGCCCGTCTTCCGCTTCTCATCACTCAATGTTCCCTCTCAGTTCCAGCGCTTTGTTTTCTGCAGCCTCCATGAGTTCGCGTTCGCCGGGTCCCTTGTCGTTCTGTCCGCAGAGATGCAGGATGCCATGGATAATAACGCGATGTAGCTCCTCATCGTATGACTTACCGAAAAGCTCGGCATTAGATCGTACGGTGTCAAGCGAAATGACGATGTCGCCATGGAGGACGTCGCCTTCACAGTAGTCGAAGGTGATGATGTCTGTATAATAGTCGTGGCCAAGGTATTCACGATTGACTTCCAGAATATGCTCGTCGTTACAGAACAAGTAGCCTACTTCGCCTACCCGCTTGCCGTAGGTAGAGGCTACCTGCCTAATCCACGCCGAAGTATTACGACGCTTGATATCTGGGAACTTCACTCCCTCAGTGCTATAGGTTATCACAAATGTTTTTTTCCGATTAACAGAGTTACAATTTATTTTGGCAGGAACCCGCTCATGTCATTTGGGCAGGAACTCGCTTACGTCCACACCGAAATGCTGCAATTCGCGTACCATCGTAGACGAGACGCTGCTCAAGTGGGGTTCGGCGAATAGCAGGATGGTCTCCACGCCTGCTATCTGCCGATTAATGTCAGCCTGTTCCCGCTCATATTCGAAATCCTTGGTGGATCGAACGCCCTTCACAATGAAATGGGCATTTTCGGCACGTGCAAATTCGACAGCCAATCCGTGGAAAGGCTTCACCTCAATGGCAGGTACATTGGCATAAAGATTACGAATAACTTCCATGCGCTCCTCTGCGGGACGCATGGATGGCTTATGCACATTGTCGCCTACAACACCGATAACTAGTCTGTCGAACAAAGGTAATGACCGTTGGACAATGCTATCATGTCCAACGGTGAAAGGATCGAAACTGCCCACGAATATTCCTGTCTTCAACATAAAATAATTCGCGCGCATGCGCGTTTCAATTTATCTATACAAGGTTACTTCCCATGAGGGAAAGTCTCCTGCGATAACTCCTTGAAGAAGTCGTGTTCGAGTACGAGACTTAGCCGCTGCAGCAACCCTGTACTGATGTCTTTGCGGCTGAATACATTATAAATGTTAGTCCGCTCACAATTAATCTCTTTCGCCAACCAAGTGACGGGCTTGTGCTTCTCTTTCAGCACTTGCTTGATTCTTGTTCCAATGTGCATAGTTGTCGTTTTTGTACATATCTTTAAATTTCGGCACAAATTTAGCAAAAAAAAATGGTATTGGCAGCAGAAAAAGCGTAAAAGTGTTTATACACCGTTAATAATCATGACAAAATGTAACAATATTACAAAAATACATGACAGTATAAAGGCTTTTCTGGACTTTTTGTTAATTATCAAAGAGTGTAGGCTCCATGATATTGCCAGAATAGGGATTACGCCCAAAATGCCGATAAGCCAGTTCTGTCGCCATGCGTCCACGGGGTGTACGCTTGATGAAACCCTCCATGATGAGGAAAGGTTCATATACCTCTTCCACGGTGCCTCCGTCCTCGCCGATGGCAGTGGCTATGGTGGTAATGCCAACAGGTCCGCCACGGAACTTGTCAATGATGGTCAGCAGGATCTTGTTGTCAATTTCATCCAGTCCGTATTGGTCAATATTGAGTGCGGTCAATGCCACTTTCGTTATTTTCATGTCTATGCGTCCGTTGCCCTTCACCTGGGCAAAGTCGCGGACACGACGCAGCAGCGCATTGGCTATACGAGGCGTGCCGCGCGAACGTCGGGCTATCTCGAGCGAGGCGTCCTCTGTGATGGGAACTCCCAGGATAGTGCAGCTTCGTTCTATGATACGCTGCAGCGTCTCAGGCTCGTAGTACTCCAAGTGCATATTGATGCCAAATCGAGCACGCAGAGGGGCAGTGAGCAGCCCGCTGCGTGTAGTAGCACCCACCAGCGTAAACGGATTGAGGTCTATCTGTATGCTTCGTGCCGAGGGACCCTTGTCTATCATGATGTCTATCCGGTAGTCCTCCATCGCTGAGTAGAGATATTCCTCAACAACGGGCGACAATCGATGGATCTCGTCGATAAACAACACGTCGTTCTTCTCCAACGATGTCAGTATGCCTGCCAGGTCACCCGGTTTGTCAAGCACAGGGCCACTGGTAATCTTGAAACCTACGCCCAATTCATTGGCGATGATGTTCGACAGCGTGGTCTTACCTAGTCCCGGGGGACCGTGCAGCAGGGTGTGATCCAGCGGCTCCCCTCGATATTTTGCAGCTTCGACAAACACTTCAAGGTTCTCAACAATCTTCTGCTGCCCGCTGAAGTCACGGAAACTCAGTGGGCGCAGCGCATTCTCGAAGTCCTTCTCTGCTCCTCCGTAGCGCTCTTCGCGTATATCAAAATCTTCGTCCATCATAAAATCGACTGCAAATTTAGACAAAATTTCTGAGATTGTAAGCCAGTGGAGGTAAAAAATCAAATAAATTGCCCCGAAAAGTCAGAATTTAATGCCTCCTTGCGCTCAATCCTGTCCAATTAAGTGCTCTAAGTCACAATTATCCTGATTGTTTGAGATTACAACTGGTATAAAGAGCAACATGGACTTTTCTGGGAAAAAGCACAGCTTTCCTTACTGCACTCACCACCACGAGCTGCATGGGGATTAGGACCGTTCTAAACAATCGCAGAAAAGAAAGAAGGCCTCCGCCCTGCGTGGATGGAGGTCTTTTTTTCTACTGATAGTCAAATGGACAATTACAAAGTGTATTTTTCATTGAAAAATGATGGTTGAATCAAAAATAATGGCTAACTTTGCGGTGAAAATGAAAACAACAAAGAACTTACTCTTGGCGGCTGCTGCCATAGCCTGGTCTGCAGCCGCCCAGGTGCAGGCCCAGACACCTGCTCCATGTGGGCCAGTACCCAGCGAGAATCAGCTGAGATGGCAGGATATGGAGATGTATGCGTTTATTCACTACTCCATGAACACCTATACCGACGAGGAATGGGGCTTCGGCAATGAGGACCTGGCGCTGTTCAATCCCTCAGACCTTGACTGCCGCCAGTGGGCGAGGGTCTGCAAGCAGGCCGGTATGAAGGGCATCATCTTCACTGCCAAGCACCACTGCGGATTCTGCATGTGGCCGAGTGCCTATACGGACTACTCCGTGAAGAACACCCCCTGGAAGAACGGCAAGGGAGACGTGGTGCGTGAGCTGGCAGACGCCTGCCGTGAGGAGGGACTGAAGTTCGCCGTCTATCTGTCGCCGTGGGACAGGAACCATGCTGAATACGGACGTCCGGAATATGTGACCTATTTCCGCAACCAGCTGCGCGAACTGCTGACACAGTACGGCGAGATATTCGAGGTGTGGTTCGACGGTGCCAACGGCGGCGACGGCTGGTATGGCGGTGCCAACGAGACGCGCCGCATCGATGGCAGGACCTACTACGGATGGGCAGAGACCTTTCGCATGATCCGGGAACTGCAGCCCAAGGCTGTCATCTGGAACGACGGCGGCGACCGCGGAGACCTGCGCTGGGTGGGCACCGAGGCAGGCAATGTGGGAGAGACTAACTGGAGCCTGATGCCGGGTAAGGGTGACACGCCCTGGCACATGCTGCACTACGGCGTGGAGACAGGCGATGTGTGGTGTCCCGGCGAGACGAACACCAGCATTCGCCCTGGATGGTTCTACCACGAGACAGAGAATAACCACGTGAAAAGCCTGTCGAAGCTGATGGATACCTATTACAAATCGGTGGGACGCAACTCAACGTTGCTGCTCAACTTCCCCGTGGCCCCCAACGGCCGCATCCACCCAAACGACAGCCTGCGTGGCATCGCTTTCAAGAAAATGATCGACGAAGTGTTCAAGGAAAACCTCGCCATGTCCACGGCTACTTCATCACGAGGCGAGAAGGGAGAGTCCTGTTTTATCCTTGACATCAAAGAGGGGGCTTCCTGCAACCGTTTCGTGGCAGAGGAGGACATCCGTTACGGCCAGCGCGTGAAAAAATTCTCGCTCGAGGCTCTCGTCGACGGGCAATGGCTGCCGCTGAAGGATGAGCTGGCTGAGCAGGGTGATGGCCTGACCACTATAGGCCACCGCCGCATTGTCTGTTTTCCAACGGTCAAGGCTACGAAACTGCGCTTCACCGTCACAGACACCAGGGCAGCGAGCCGACAGGGACAGAACGGTATGGGTAACGCTCCTGCCGGGCATGAGCAGGCTGGTACGGAGGAAGGATGTGAACCTGTGATCAAGAAGCTGGGCGTTTATCTGGCTCCTGAGCTCACTGCGGATATCCCTGACAGCGGCGAGAAAAAATCCTCCAGCCTGCACATCTTCTTCAGCAGCCCGCGGCAGATGATGATCGATTGGGACAAAGAACAGACCATCACCTCGTTCCGCTACCTGCCACCGCAAGACTCGAAGGAAGGCACCATCACACACTACACCCTCTGGGCATCGTCTGACTGGAGCAAATGGACGAAGCTGGCAACAGGCGAATTCTCGAACATCGTGAACAATCCCATCTGGCAGACCATCAGGTTCCAGCCCGTCAAGGCCCGCATCCTCAAGCTCGATGCAGACAGGCTGTGGACAGGTGGCGAACCCCACACCATTAACCATAAAGGGAGTAACCGCATGGGCTACGGCGATATTGAAGTAGTCACAGAACAATAAAGAGGCTCGACTTCGGAGATCATGGGGGTTGTTCGAAGTGAATTCACTGAATTCATTCAAAAACCCCATGATCCTTCTGTCCCCATGATCATCGGTATATTTGCAAAATCGGTGCAAAGAATCCACAATTTTTCCAAATAACATGAAGAATGGCAAGGAAAAAGTGGGCAATACCGATTATTATTTGTACTTTTGCACCCGATTTTGGAAAAATGACGATGAAAGAGAAAAGACAAATAGCCATTCTCGGCTCTACCGGCAGCATAGGGACTCAGGCGCTGCAGGTGATTGCCGAGCATAGTGAACTCTATGAGGTCTACTGCCTTACGGCCAACAACAAGGTGGAGCTGCTTGCCGAGCAGGCCCATCAGTTCAAACCCGCCGCTGTGGTCATTGCCAACGAACAGCGCTATGACGAGCTGAGGGCACTGATGAGCGACCTGCCCGATGTGAAAGTATATGCCGGTGCTCAGGCGCTGAACGAGATTGTCGAGGCAGGACCGATTGACATGGTGCTCACCGCCATGGTGGGTTTTGCAGGACTGAATCCCACCATCCACGCCATCAAGGCCGGCAAGGCCATTGCATTGGCCAACAAGGAGACGCTGGTGGTGGCAGGCGAGCTGATTCTGCAGTTGGCTCAGCAGTATCACACGCCCATACTGCCTGTGGACAGCGAACATTCCGCCATCTTCCAGAGCCTGGTGGGCGAAGACGAGAACCCTATAGAAAAGATTCTGCTCACCGCCAGCGGCGGCCCCTTCCGTCTGAAGACGATGGAGGAGATAGCCCATGTGACGAAGGCCGATGCACTGAGGCATCCTACCTGGGACATGGGAGCGAAGATAACCATCGACTCTGCATCGATGATGAACAAGGGTTTCGAGGTGATCGAGGCGAAGTGGCTCTTCGGTGTGGATGCCAGACAGATTCAAGTGCTGGTCCATCCGCAGAGCATCGTCCACAGCGCCGTGGAGTTCCAGGACGGCTCGGTGAAGGCCCAGCTGGGCGTGCCCGACATGAGGCTGCCCATACAATATGCCTTCTCCTTCCCTCGCAGGCTGCCTTTGAGCGGCGACAAGCTGGATCTGCTGAAGGCACAGCATCTGGAGTTCTTCGAACCGGACCTGAAGAAGTTCCGCTGTCTGGCACTGGCCTTCGAGGCCATAGACCGTGGCGGCAACATGCCGTGTATTGTCAATGCTGCCAACGAGATAGTGAACCGTGGCTTCTTGGACGACAAGTGCGGTTTCCTGCAAATGGGTGACATCATTGCCGAGACCATGCAGCGAGCTACCTTCGACAAGAATCCCACTTACGAGACTTACATAGCGAGCGATGCCGAGGCACGGCGCATTGCAACAGAGTTGATGAAAAATTGAGAATTGGAAAAAACTGGCAATTGATGATTCTTTGCGGGAAAGGAGCTGTCTGAGGCCTGGCAAAGAGTTAAAGGATTAAAACGTATATGGAAGTATTTCTGATAAGACTATTACAATTCATGCTGGCCATTGGCCTGCTGGTGCTGCTACATGAGGGCGGGCACTTCTTCTTTGCCAAGTTGTTTGGCGTACGTGTGGAAAAGTTCTACCTGTTCTTCGATCCCAGTATATGGAAATGGGATGGCAGTCTGTTTAAGTTCAAGCCCAAGAACAGCGATACGCAGTACGGCGTGGGCTGGCTACCTTTAGGCGGTTACTGCAAGATAGCAGGAATGATAGACGAAAGCTTCGACACGGAGCAGATGAAACAGCCCGAACAGCCGTGGGAGTTCCGTTCGAAACCTGCCTGGCAGCGGCTGCTGATCATGATTGGCGGCGTGCTGGTGAATTTCCTGCTGGCACTGTTCATCTATTCGATGATCCTGTTCCACTGGGGCGACACCTACATTCCCGTGAAGGACATGACCATGGGTATGAAGTTCAACCAGGAGGCAAAGGCACTGGGATTCCAGGACGGCGACATCCTTTTGGGTACCGACAAGGGGACGTTCAAGGATTTCTCTGCCGATTTGTATCGTGACTTGTCTGAAGCCACGCGTGCAGACATCATCCGTAACGGCAAGCAGATGAGCATCAGCCTCCCCGGCGACTTGAATCTGCTGGGCATGCTGCAGAGCGAGCCCCGTTTTGTCAGTCCGCTGCTGCCTGCCGAGGTGGACAGCGTGATGCCTGGATCGCCTGCGGAAAAGGCGGGGCTGGACAAGGGCTGCAAGATCCTGGCCATCAATGGTCACGATGTTGACTCCTACAATGAGTTCACCGACCAGATAGCGCGGCTGCGCGATGTGCTCACCACTGCCACCACCACTGCCGACAGCATGAAGGTGCGCCAGGTGACGATAGCCTACCAACGGAAGGATGCCACGTGCGACACTACGGATGTCACGCTCAATGCCGACCTCACACTGGGCTTCTTTGCCAAGAGCCTGGCAGGGCTTTACAAACCCTACACCCGTGAATACGGGTTCTTCGAGAGCATCCCTGCAGGTGTCAAGTACGGATGGAACGTGCTGGCAGGCTACGTAGGCGACATGAAGTACGTATTCACCGCCGACGGAGCCAAGTCATTAGGCGGCTTCGGTGCCATAGGCAGCCTCTTCCCGCCCATGTGGGACTGGTATCTGTTCTGGAAGATGACAGCCTTCCTCTCCATCATCCTCGCTTTCATGAACATCCTGCCCATACCCGCCCTCGACGGTGGACATGTGTTGTTCCTCGCCTACGAGATGATTACCCGCCGCAAACCCTCAGAGACCTTCATGATCCGTGCCGAGTACGTGGGCTTCGGCATCCTGATACTGCTGATGGTAGTCGCTAATCTCAACGATATACTGCGCTGGCTGGGATATCTCTGATTCCGAAAGTATCACATCACATTCCGATGAGTGAACGGAACTGCTGAAGGCCTTGATGATTATTGTCAAGGCCTTCTGCTTCTTCCAGATACCTCATGGCGTGTTGCGTGTCGCCCATGCCGTAGAAGCCTAATGCCAGCATGAACTTACAGTGGATAAGGTTCTTGGTGTCAAGGCTCTCGTTCCAGATGAGCAGGTCGGGCAGCGACACGGCGAAGTAGTCCATGGTCTGCTTCTCGAACACATGCTGCTTGCCATAGTTGATCAGGCGGTAGAAACGTCCGTTGGCTGCGTCGTCGAGTCCCAGCTTCCGCAGGGCCAGTCCTTGATAGAATATCTTTTCAGGCTTGGCATCGTTGTAATACATGGCGGCGGCAGGTTCCTGCGGTCCCTTTGTGGCTTCATTCCAACATATTGCAGCCTGTTCTTTCTGTCCGAGGCAGTCGTAGGCAACCCCTAGCAGATAGTAGAAATCGTTCTCTTGGGCACCATATAGCTTTCCCTCGCCGAGATGAGGCGGATAGTCCAGACACTGTCTAAGCAGCAGGATGGCTTTATTCAGCGCATCACATGCGGTTTTCCTGTCTTCCTCGGTGTTTCCCGTCGTCTTGGATGCCTCTGAGAGTAAGCGCTTTGCTATCTCCACCCGGCTTATCTGATACTGGGCACTTACCTTGCCTTCGCCACCTTCCCACGGATGGAAACGGTGTACATCGAGTTTCTGCATGGCTTCCTCATACTGGCCTAGCTGGTTCAGCAGCGTAATCTCTTCCAGGACAAGGTCATCGCGCTGCTGGATCAACTGCTGATACTGCCGCAGGAAGGCAAGCCTTTCATCATGAGGCCGATGCAGACGCTTGTAGAGTTGGTCGAGTTCCATGAGCACACGGCTGTCAGTATCGTCAAGACGGAAAGCACGCTCCATACACTCCAGGGCTTTCTCTTTCTGCTGCTTTTTGTTGAAATAGCCGAGGGCAAGGTTACGCCATACCGTCGGGAATGCAGGGCCAAGATCTGCAGACTGCTCCCAGTAACCGATAGCAACGTCATACTGACGCTTGTCGTAATAGAGACAGCCCAGATAGTAGGGAGCCTTGGCACCCTTGGGGTTCAAGATGACGGCACTGCCGAGTGCCAGGATATCTTCCAGACGGTTCGGGAAACAGCAGTAACTGTCGGTCTGTTCCGCCTGCCCGTAAAGGGCCCTTGCCTCATCGGACAGCCCTTGGCACTGTTTGAAATATCCTAAATAATAATAGGTAAGTGGCGATTGGTTCTTCAGATCGTCGGCAACGGTGGTGATGGTCAGTACCTGCTCAGCCTCGTTCCACAGTCCTGCCTGGGCATAGTCGAGCGCCAGTTCGTGGTAGTTGTACACGTTGCCGTGCATCATCTCCATCAGCTGCCTGAGTATTTCATGGTCCTTTGTCAGGAGATACTTCTCGAAGATGATGCCGTAGTTGAAGCGGTCGAGCCCGAGAGACTCGTCAATGAACTGCAGCCGTTCGTTCAGTTCCTTCGAAGACCCCATCTGCAGACCGCCCTTCTGTCTGCCGTCCTGTAGCAGTCTCAATACGGCTGACTTCAGTGCACGGGCCTTATGGTTGCAGCTGTTGAAGACAAGGCAGCGGTTCAACTCGTCCAGGGCATCGTCATAGCGGGCTTGCAAGACACTGATACATGCCGCCTCGAAATAACCGGCATCTGCCCATGCTTTGTTCCACGTAGACTTCCAAAACAGTTCGTAGGCTTCTGTCAGTTCTGCGTTCTTGTCTTGGAAGCGACCAAAGGTCGAGTTCAGAGTGCATGGTTCATTGTGAGTCAGGCCTTGGTATTTCAAGGTGAGCGCCAGGTTGAAGAGAGGCTCACCGTCGTAGGGATTGGGATTACGTTTCTGCCATATCTTTACGGCTTTTCTCAGATAAGTCCCTGCCTTGTCGAAACATCCGCGGCGCAGATACCACAGTCCGGTCTGATTCAGGCATCGTACGTCGTTGGGGTCGCGTCTCAGGGCTTCCTCATAATAGTCGAGGGCGCTCCAAGTGGCATGCCTGTACTGCTCCAGGTGTAGTCCTGTGAGATAGAGCTGGTCGTTGGTCTTGGTGTCCTGCGGGGAAAGCGCTGCCTCGGCAGCATCGGGTATGGGACGAATCTCGTCGTCCTCGGCACGCCACGTCAAGAGGGGTGAGCGGTGAGGGGTGAGGGGTGAGAGGATGGTAAACAGCAGCTCTTCCATCTTGGCGTCTTTCACATCGACGGTCTGCTCGAAGACTTCCTCAGGCGAGAGCGTCACCGTCTCGTCGTAATAGGTCTCACCCTCCTTGTTACACAGTCTCACCTGCACCGTTTGCTTCGACGTGGCCAGCACCTTGAAGGTGACCATCCTCCCTTCTCCAATGGGGGAGGGGGCGGGGGTGAGGCTTTCTATATTCATCACAAAGTCCTTTGAGGCCTGCTTCACGATACCTATTTCGCGATAAGGCATGAAGTACTGCACGAACTGTTTCTCCTCGTAGGGCATCAGCCAGGTAAAGTCGGGCTGGTTCTCGGTATAGACACCCGCCATCAGTTCGATGTAGGGTCGAAAGCCTGTGCGGATGGTTCCCACAGGTATATGTTCGGATGGGGTGGCATTGTCGGTGAGATTGCGGTCCCAGGCACGTCCGAAGTCGCCGTTGCCCCATGTCCACTGCTTCTTTCCCGGAGAAAAATGATGGGATGCCACATGCAGCATGCCGCCGTGGGTGTCGTTTTCGTAGCCACCTTCAAAGTCGTATTTTGAGTTGACAGCCATATAGCTCGTCGGCACGTAGATGTTCTTGTAGTTCGAGATGTCCACGCCTGCCGAGTAGTCCATCTTATAATAGGTACCTGTAGCTATGGGGAAACTCGATACCGCCCGCTTGCCATGATCGAACACGGCATTCACGTCGGGTGGGAACACGCTTTGGTAGTCATCGTTCACCTCCACGGCAGGATTGGCCCACCACAGGAAGGTCTGCGGCAGACTGGTGCGGTTGCTCACGCGGCCTTGTATCTCGAGGTATGCACAGCCGGGGCGCAGCGTGAAACCTGCCATTCCCTTTTGGTGGAACATACGTTCCATCTCGTTGACCCACACCGTCACGGAACCGTCCTCGTTCTCCACAATGGTAGAGTCCACGGGCATGTACGTGCTCGGACGGTGATGCTGCGGCCAGTTGAACTCAATGCCACCCGATATCCAGGGCCCCATCAGTCCCACTAGTGCAGGCTTGATGACATGGTTGTAGTAGACGAAGTGGCGCTGATGGATCTTGTCGTAGGCCATCTGGATGCGTCCGCCCAGTTCCGGCAGCACCATCACCTTGATATACTCGTTCTCCATGAAGACGGCGTTCCACTCCTTGTCCACTTTCTCGTCGCTGATGGATTCAATGACAGGATAGGGATAGACCACACCGCTGCTGCCCTGGTACACTCGTTTCTCCAGGAACATCGGGTTCTTCTCAGGCTGTCCCACCTCGTAGGTAGGAATCGTCACGATTTCTCTCCAAGCTTTTATCATAGTCGTTGATTCTGTTTCCTTTTGTTTTGGCAATAATGACGCAAAGCGTTGTCACTTCAGCACCTTCCTACTGCCTTTACCAGGTACGTGTTTGATATACACGCCGTGTCCGGGTGTTGTGGTGCGGCGTCCCTGCAGGTCGTACAGGGTCTCTGCCGGGTCTTCTGCATCGTCATTTGCCCTGATGCCGGTGGTGGTATAGCCTGCTGATGAAAGGTACAGCTGTCCCAGGATGCAGTCTGCCCACTCTTCATCGGCGGTGTAGAGGGCTACTACATAGTCACCCTGCTCGGTGATATCGAAGTCGAAGGTCTGCTGATTGATGAATCCGAAGGCGTTTGACGCATTGTTGCCAATGTTCACTTTGGGCGTGTAGGTGTGGGCAGCTACGCTCTCGCCGCCGGTACGTTTCTCTATGCACAGCTCCACCGGCGAGAAAGCGGGTCTGTTCCAGTTGCATATCTTGTAGCGCAGCGTGTAGTGTCCAGGCCACAAGGTAAGTGTGCAGTCCGTGCCTGCCATGCCGTATTTTGCCCAGCCCTGACGTTTCTTACCGTTCATGTTACGGAAATACAACCCATAGTCCAGCCCGCGCTGTGAACCTGTGAACTGCAAGATGCGGCATCCCTGCGAGAAACCGTTGCTGTAGCCGGTCCTTTTCTCGCTGCTGTCATACGTTGTCCACCCCGCAGGCACGCAGCCGGCATCGTTGAAGCCGGTAGAGAGCGTTGCTGCCTGGGGCGGTGCCGAGAAGTTCAGCTCCACGGTGGCAGTGCTTGTCTCGCCGTCGTTGTCGGTGGCTACGGCCTTCAGTGTGTGCTTGCCAGCCTGGGCGCCCGTCAACGTAGCCTTGTAAGGCTTTGCCGTACAGGTGGCTATGAGGGTGCTGCCATCGAAGAATTCCACCTTCTCCACCGTTCCGTTCGGGTCATCGGCATTGGCGGTGATGGCAATGTCGGGGAAAACGGCCTGATCCTTCGGAGCGAAGCAGGTATAGGTAAGCCCGCTGCCGGGAGAGGTGATGCTGACGTTGGGCGATGTCTTGTTCAGCGAATAGCGGCTGCAGAACCGCCAGATCTCATCGCCGGTCTTCACACCGTTGTCGTTTGATATCCAGTGACCCTTGCCGGCCATCTCCATCAGCACCACTTCCACTCCCTCATTGCCCGGCCCCCATACACGGCGGGTGATGTGTGCGGCATTGCGGTAGCGCTGGGTCACCTTGGCCGAGGTGGGACATCCGTTATGTCTAATCCATGCATTCAGCGCCCCTTGTACACCGCTGAACCCCACCACGTCGTCGCTGGTGCCGTGGGTGTGGATGATGGGCAGCGGACGTACGTTGCTGTTGGCGGTAGTGCCTCCCATGGGATAGCCGCTAATAGGGGCGAAGGCAGCAATCTTGTCGGGAATCCTGTTCATGGCGTGATAGGTGAACATGCCGCCCATGGAGAATCCTGACAGATAGACACGGTTACGGTCAATCTTGTACTGGGTCACCATCTTGTCGATGAGTGCGGTGATGAAGTTGATGTCGCGGCTGCCTGAGATGTCCCAGGCTTTGTCTATGCCGTTGGGAAAGACGGTCAGGAACTTGGCGGTATCGGCCACCGTCTCTATTTGAAGCATGTTCTTCTGATAGTCGGGATCCTGGTTCATTCCGTGGCAGGAGATGAGCAGCGGACGGTTCTCTCCCAGGTTCTTAGGGACGTAGAGGATATAACTGCGTTGAGTACCGTTGACGGTGATGTTGTCGGCCTTGCCGGGAAGCATGGCGGCAACAGCAAGTAGCACGAGGATAAGGTTTCGTTTCATCATGATTGGTTTTACGTTCATACGGATTTGTTTTCTATGAGCATGCAAAAGTAGGCTATTTGTCACAAACAGCCTTTCCTATCCGTTGCACACATCTTGGTAATTGTCTCAACGCTCCCTCAAATCGTGCCATATCTTGTTTCGCGAGAGATTACTTGCTCCTGATGATGGCAGCCCATCCGCCACCGGCAGCCAGATGCACCGGCAGCGTGGCAGAGGCGGTGACGGCCTGGCGGGTGAGGGTGTAGTCGGTAGCCTCCTTCTCTGCATTGACGCCGTCGGCAAAGACGGCAGCCTCGTAGTTGCCGCTGCCCAGGAACGTCAGTGGCAGCTGCAGGTCACGTGGTGTCCAGTTGGTCATACAGGCCACATACCACACACTGCCCTTGCGGCGGGCAATGGCGGTATACTCGCCCAGTGCTCCGTCCAAGGCCACTGTCTCGTCGAAGGTGGTGGGTATTTGTGCGATGAAATCGGTGGTTTCCTGTTCCTTCATGTATTTCGAGGGCGAATCGGCGAGCATCTGCAGCGGTGCCTCGAAGGTGACGTACATGGCCACCTGATGGGCGCGTGTGCCCTGGCTCATGGGGTGGTCATTGTTGCCGAAGAACTGCGAGCGCACGGCGTTCACCATGGCACCGGGCGTGTAGTCGAGCGGTCCGCAGAGCATACGCAGATAGGGGATGCTGACGTCATAGCGCGGCTGGTCGTGCACCGGACCCTTGTCGTTGCGAGGCTCCCACTTCGAGTTCTCCATGCCCTTCACACCTTCAAAGTTCACCACGTTGGGGAAGGCACGCTGCACCCCCGAAGGCTTCAGACCGTGATAGTCCACCAGCAGGTGGTGACGGGCAGCAGCCTCGGCAATGCGGTACGAGGAACGGATGACGGGCTGGTCGTCGCGGTCGAAGAAATCCACCTTGAATCCCTTCACGCCCATGTCGGCATAGTGCTTCATCACGGGTTCCAGGTCGGCGACGGTGGCATCAGGATTGTTGCCCACCATATTGCGCCAGCTGCTCCACAGTATCACGCCCACACCCTTCTCCTGTCCGTGACTGACAATCCGGGGAATGTCGATCTCGGGGTTCAGCTGTTCCACCAGCGACTCCCGTCCGCTCCATCCTTCGTCAATGATGATATACTCCAGATGGTTCTTCGCTGCGAAGTCTATATAATAAAGGTAGGTATCGGTGTTCATGCCCGAACGGAAAGGAACGCCCGTGATGTTCGTATTGTTCCACCAGTCCCATGCCACCTTGCCGGGTCTTATCCACGAGGTGTCCTTCAGCCTGCATTCAGGAGCCAGCCGCTGTGCCATGTCGCAGTTCAGGAGGTCGGCATCGCGTTTTGTCACCACTACTGCACGCCATGGGAGAGCACACGGCTTCTCTATCTTTGCGATGAAATCGGCTCTTTTTGTCGGCGTATAGTTCAATCCGCCAAAGCCCAGCACGTCCTGCTCCAGGGGATAGGGTGCAAAGTCGGCCTTCAGTGTCTTTCCATTCTTCAGCAGCATCATGCCAGGATAGTTCTCCACGCCACAGTCCATGACAACCGCCTTCAGCCCGCCGTCCAGGCAGACGGCGAAGGGTGTGATGGCGAGGGAGTCGCTGAACATCTGCGACAGCGGCTGCTCGTCGTAATACGATTCAAACGAGAAGCTGTAGCGCTCGCCACCGCGCAGGTCGTTCACATAGGGAATGAACGCCTTCGGGTCGCCGGGGAAGGCAAACTCCGCCAGCTCTTTCTTCACGGTGAAGCGTTTGTTGTTGGTCAGCAGCCGGTAGGCGGCACCGTCGTTATACGCTCGTATCTCAATGGTGAAATGGCGGTTGGTATACAGCAGCAGGTAACGATAGCTGTCGCTCACCGTTTCTTTCTTATAGAAGCGGTTCTGAAAGCTGCCGTTGTGCTCACCGGGCTTGCACTTGCCCGCCAAGCCCAGGTCATTTGTGTCCTTGCCCTGCGACCACTCTATCCCGATGGCCGATGGCAGCAGCACCTGCTGGCCGTCGTACGTAATCTGCCACGTGACGGTCTCTGAGGCATTGACGGTGACCTTCAGCCGTCCGTCAGGCGAGGTGATGGATACTGGCAGCGACAAGGGTGCAGCATGAGTCAGCAAAATGGCAAAGAATGCGCAGGAAAGCGAAAAAAGTCTATTCTTCATAAGTTCACAATTCTAGTTCATAGTTCATAGTTCACAGTTCATAGTTCACAGTTCATAGTTCACAGTTCATAGTTCACAGTTCATAGTTCACAGTTCATAGTTCACA
>JAEEGK010000244.1_pt1 | contig 134992 bp, 93 predicted proteins | sample 8958771 | NCBI WGS metagenome assembly JAEEGK01 (sample SAMN16246547, study PRJNA631951) | gut metagenome | biome: gut microbiome; feature: rumen; material: SC-attached | host: Bos | place: Iran: Karaj | collected 2018-10 | reverse complement strand
TGCGGCATCGGCGCAGCATAGGGAGACTGGCAAACGAGTGCCAGTAGGAGAGGGGATTAGAAAATGGACACCGAATGAGAGGGTCTGAAGGGGAATCGCAGGTGCGATTATCTCTTCAGAACCTTTAGCACCGAGCCATCGGGACGGCGCACGATGTTGAGGCCTCGCTGAGGCTGCTGTAGGCGCTGGCCGTTGGGCGCGAAGAAACGAGCACTACCCCGACCCTCCCCAGTAGCGAGAGAGAAGGTATCGCCCCAGTCTTTATCGGTGGGAAGAGAGATGTCGAGGGCAATGTCGGAAGGCAGAATCTTCCAGAATGTGTTCTCCGTGTTCCTGGTTTCGCTACTTACAACTCCGGTGGCCTCGGTGCCATTCATGCCGGTGGCATTCCATTCTATGGCAGCATTGGCATATTTGTCGGCGAATGGAGCCTGAATCATGTAGAACTCTTCGCCATCGAAGTTTACTTTTTGGATGCGGCACTGAGCAGCCGTGGCACTTAGCGTCCACAGGCCGCTGCTGTTAGGCCGTGCTACTTGCTTCCCGGTTTCTTTGTCAGTGATAATAAAACCTTCGCTGGCCGACTCGATAGTAAAATTGTGCGACTTCTCAATGTCTCCGACAAGCTCAAGGCGGCCGTTAGCCTCCAGTGTATAACCATTGTCTTCGTAACCAGTGATAATCTTGTAAGTCTGTCCACTTTCGAAGCGCGGCGTGGTGCCAACCTTCACAATTCGCCAGATGTAGTGGGCACCGCCCTTCAGGTCGTAGGTGGCGTTGCCTTCAGCATCGGTCGTCCAATAGGCATTAGAGCCCCATGTCTCCTCGGTGGCAGCATTGGTAGCTCGGATGGCATAGAAGCCGTCGGCATTGCGGGTGATGACCTGTGCCTCCCAGTTGTCGCGGTTCTGCGAGCTGGTACGGATGTACTTGGTGTTCGTCGTTGCATTGGTGGGGTTGGTGAACTGTCCACTCTTCCATCCAACGGGTTTGTAGCCACCGCCTATGGCTCTTTTTTGCAAGGTGAAGTACTTCGCCTGCTGACCATCGGTGGTGAGGGTGCCGTCGGCCTTCAGGTAGTAGATGCCGCGCACGGGTTCGTCGTTGAGATAATTCGTGGCGAAGTAGTAGACGCCGCCGTTCTCCAGTTCGTCGAGTGCACGCTGATAGTCTTCATCCGTGTCGGCTTTCAGTTGGTCGGCAAAAGCGTTGATCTGTTCCTCGGTGATGGTAAGGAAGTTGATGGCATAGCCGTTGCCAGCGGAGTAGGACTCATCCTCGTAGAGTAGGGCGACGCTGCCGTCGGGCATGCGTACCATCGTGGAGTAGCACGAGCCGCCAGGCTGGATGTTCATGAAGTTCTGCCACGATGCCCCTTGGTCGATGCTCATGGCAAGGGTGAGGTTCTCGCGGGAACCAGAATTGATATAGGAGTGCAACATGATGTCGCGCTGGCCCTCGGTGGAGCGGCTGTAGTAGAGGATGTCGGCATTGCAGGCGTTGCCGGAAATCTGGCTGTTGCGCCATTGCGAGTCCCATGCGGAGGCATCTGCCGAACCGGTGTTGAATCCGCGAGCACCACTCTGTCGGACGCTCACGAGGAGGTCGCCGTTGTTCATCTGCTCCAGCTTTGACTCGTCGGCACCACGATAGGCGTTGCCAGGACCGAGCGTCCAGCTGTCGCCATTGTCGGTGGAGTAGATGATGTAGCACTGAGGTGTCGACTTATCATCGTAGGTCAGACAGTTATTAGTGAACATCACAGTGCCGTCCTTCGTCGTCAAGCCCTTGCCCGACGAGATGAAGTTGCCGTAAAAGCCCAGCGAGTTTTTCTTTCCATTGACGGCGTCGGTGAAGTTACGCGTGTAGAGCTGGCGCGGTTTCGTCCAAGTCAGTCCGTTGTCATCGCTGATGCAAATGGCTGCGTTGCGCATGCCATTCCAGTACATCACCGAGCCTGCAGCCATGACACAGATGAGGCGTCCGCTCTGGGTGCGTGCCAATGCTGGGTCGCCATAACCGTAGGTCGCCGTGTTCTTACCGTCGCCCGTGGCAATGATGTTCTGTGCGGACCACGTGTGGCCGCCATCCTCGCTGCGTCGGATGCTCACGTCGATCTTGTGGTTGCCTAAGTCGCTGTTGCTATTATAGCGACGGTCGGCAGCCACGACGATGTTACCTTGTTGGTCGAGCATCATCGCAGGAATGCGGTAGAACTGGCAGTTGTCGGTGGTAGGCACGTAGGCAAAGCTCTGCGTGGCGAAGATGTGTGCCACACCATCTGGATTGCCAAGGGAAGCTGCTACATTGACGGTTTTTTCCTCGCCGTCGGCAGTAAAGGTGATGCTTATGAGTGCAGCGTCGATGGCTTCACCCAGCGTGGCATCGGCATTCACGGAGGCCGTGAGCCATAGGTGGTTGATGCCGCTCTTCATGGTGTAGTCGAGAGGCAACGTCAGTTCATTTGCCGTGGGCTCGATGGTGGACAGTGACGTTGGTTTCGTGTTGGCATAAAACTCCGTGCCAGTGGTCTGCCACAGGGAGAGTGTGCCGATGTTGCGGCGTGTCTCGTCATCCAGCCTGATGCCCAGACTGGTGAGCTTTGCTCCCGTGACATTGCGCTGCAGGTCGATGCGCAGCAAAAGTTGGCGTTCGTTGCCGCGGCCAGCAGTCTGATAGCCCTGCTTCACTTCGGCGACATCGATGGCATTAGACTCGAAGGTGAGCGTGACGGTCTTTGTTGCGTCATCGATGGTCACCGTAGGTGAGTCACCCTCGACAGTGAAGTCGGAAGGCTGCGGTGTTACACCTGCGGGCAGGAAAAAGAATCCCTTGTTGTAGACCTTCTGCAAGCCCTTCAGTCCTGTTGTGGCGCATGCCACCTGTGTGTGGTAGTAGACCAATGCATTGGTTTCGTTCTTCCCATTGAACACCATCTGCCAGGCTTCCAACCCGGCCTCAGAGGGGGCGACGGGATAGATAGCGAAGCGATAGGCCGATGCACCGGCAGCTTTGCCCAAGATGTTGTCGAGCGATGGAAAGAATGCCCAGTACTGTCCGATCTGGAATCCTGTGCCGCTGTAGGTGAAGTCGAGCGCCACGGGCGATGTGCTGCCGGCAGTATAAAAGTTGATGTAGTGGCCGTTGGCCGACTGAACGTAGATGTCGTTGCCATTGCGCTCCAACCGGATGTAGTAGGTGGCATCGTCGGCAGCAGGCTCGGCGGCGGGCACTTGCATGAAGAGTGGGTAGCAATGCTGGTTGTTCTGCACATATTCCTTCGCTCCGTTGTAGACGTAGCGTCCGACATAGGCCGAGTTAGCATTGTCAGCCTTGCATTGAATACGGTACCATCCTGTTTGCAGGTCGGCTTTCGATGTGACAGGGTCGTTCTCGGCCAATGCGATGAGTACGACGGCGAGACAACATAAAAGGGTAAAGATTCTTTTCATTTTGTTTCGGTTTTTAGTTCATCTGATTTTTGCAAAGATACGAAAAATTTGGGAAGTTAAGGAAGATAAAGAAGTTAAAGAAGTTAAAGGACGAAAGTTTTTTAGAAATAATCCAAACTTTTTCGTAACTTTGTCATCTTCGATGGCGAAATAACGCCATCTCGGCATAAAAAAGAAACGAGTTTCTTTTGTTCTGCGCTCATTTTTTTGTAATTTTGCAATATGAAGACCGAAGATATCAAGAACCAGCGCATTGCCCTATTGTTGTCGGGCGGCGTAGATAGTGCCGTGGTGCTCCACGAACTGGTGAACCAGGGCGTGAAGCCGGATTGTTTCTATATTAAGATAGGTCCCTCCGACAATGAAGCCGAATGGGACTGTTCGATGGAGGAAGATCTGGAGATGGCCACGGCGCTCTGTCATAGGTATGGCGTCACGTTAGAGGTGGTGGACTGCCATCGCGACTATTGGGATGAGGTGACGCGCTATACGATGGATGCTGTGCGTGAAGGGCGCACGCCCAATCCCGATGTGATGTGTAACCGGATGATTAAGTTCGGTGCCTTCGACCGTAAGCGTGGTCATGACTACGACCTCATCGCTACGGGACATTATGCCCAGACGGAGATTGACGAAGAAGGCAGGAAGTGGCTCTGCACGAGTCCTGACCCGGTGAAGGACCAGACAGACTTCCTTGCGCAACTCTACGACTGGCAGTTGAAGAAGGCGTTGTTTCCCATCGGTCACATGCGGAAGGAAGAGGTGCGTGCCATTGCCGAAAGAGAGCATTTGGTGAATGCCCGCCGCAAGGACTCGCAGGGCATCTGTTTCCTTGGTAAACTGAACTACAACGACTATGTGCGTCGCTATTTGGGCGAGAAGGAAGGCGATATCATTGATATCGAAACCGGTAAGGTGCTTGGTCAGCACAAGGGCCATTGGTTCCATACTATCGGCCAGCGCAAGGGACTAGGCCTCGGAGGTGGCCCTTGGAATGTGGTGAAGAAAGATGTGGAACAAAATATTCTCTATGTGGTGAAAGGTTACGAACCCATCAAGGCACATCGCATGGAGTTTCCTATCAAGGACTTCCATTTCCTGACGGCGCCAACCCTCCCTGCCGAAATTACCTTCAAGGTGCGCCATACGCCAGATTATTTCATTGGTACGGCCGAGAATCTTGGCGATGGACGCTATAGGATGCATGCCGACCGCTGGGTGCAGGGCGTGGCCCCCGGTCAGTTCTGCGTGGTCTATGACCGTGATTTCCATCGCTGCCTTGGCTCGGGAGAGATCACGGTGTAAACACCTCATAGCTCCTCCCCAATGGGGAAGGGAGCTATGTGCTGAGCGAAAGCTTTTGCCATCTTGTCTCTTTTTTTATATTTCTTGCAACTTTCGTGGGGTTGGTTGCGTCTAATGTATGAAGTGTTTAATCATTTAAAGGTAAAAAGATATGATACTGACAACAACCCCAACCATTGAAGGTCAGACCATCCGCGAATACAAAGGACTGGTGACCGGCGAGACTATTATCGGTGCTAACTTCTGGAAAGATATCAAGGCCAGCATTCGTGACATCGTGGGTGGCCGTAGCGGTTCCTATGAGCGTGTGCTACGTGAGGCCAAGGAGACTTCCTTGAGAGAAATGGAGGATCGTGCCCGCGCGATGGGTGCCAATGCCATCGTCGGCATCGACATCGACTACGAGACCATCGGTGCAGAAAACGCTATGCTGATGGTTGCCACGAGTGGAACGGCAGTGGTGATTTAAAGCCTCACTCAGCAGACCCACCCCCAGCCCCTCCCTGTATGGAGGGGAGTAATTACTCTTCACAATTGTAAGGGCACACTACTCCCCTCCCTTCACGGGAGGGGCAGGGGGTGGGTCTTTTTTTTATTACTTTTTTCCCTTCGGCATCTTCTGGAACTTATACGAGAGAGTGAGCAGGGCATAACGTGGAATGCAGTTATGCCATGTCTCGGTGCGTCCCTGTGCATTCACGCTGTACTGGGTGGAGGATAATTGGTGAAGGATGTCAAAGGCCATGAGCTTCGCGGTGAGTTTGCCTTTGAAGAACGAACGTGAAAGAGAGGCGTTCCATACGAGGTCGTCGGTGTTCATCATATCGGAATTATAGCCGCGACGCGAGAACATCTTCAGGTCGGTGGCGATGTCGATGTTCATCCAAGGGATGGTGTACTTCGCTGTCAGTCCGTAGTTGTAATCCCAGGCATTGATGGTCTGGAACGACTCCTCCGAGCCTGTGCTATGGCGCCAACCCACCTGTCCGCCCACCTGCAGGGTTAGCTTGTCCTTTTGGAATTTCAAGTGAAGCTCCTCGGTCGTGTTAAGGGTGTTGACATGGGAAACCTCCCCCGTCCCCTCCAAAGAAGGGGAGAGCCTATCGGTTTGTTCGGTTTCTGAAAAAACATTTGTGCCCGCGAGGCCTTCCCCTCCTTTGGAGGGGCTGGGGGAGGTTGTAAGTGCGAAGTCTACGCTATGGACATAGCTGGCGTTAAAGTCGTTCTCGATGGTGAATAGACGGGCCTTGCCCAATGGTCGCTCGTAGCCGATGCCTGCTGATGCGTTCCAGTTGCCGTTGGTGTTGTCCTGCATGTAGGTGTAAGCGCCGGTTTGTGGGTCGTACGATGAACGAGTACCCCAAGCGTTCTGCGTCAGGCTGATGTTTGCATTGAGTGAGATGCGGCGTGCTGTGGAGTCGTTGCGGAAACTGAACGACGAATAGATCATGTGGTCGATGCGGTTTTTCAGGTGTGGATTGTTAATCATGTGGACCAGCGGATTCGTCGTGTCGTCAGTGGGCATGAGCGAGGTGAAGTCAGGTTTCTGCATCGACATGCTGTACTGCACCATCTTGAAGTTCTTTCCCCAGCGATACCAGGAGAACGATGGTTCAAACATCAGGTTCGTGCGGTGGGCGACGGTGTCAAGACCTTCTTTAACATAGTGCATGCGCTCGTGGACGCTATGCAGGGGGAAGTCGAACGACAGCCAGCCTTCGTCGTCGCCCAGTTGGCGGCTGAAGATGATGCCTCCCCCATAAGTGCGTTCGAAGTGGGTGTGGGTATCGGAGTTATCAGTGTCGAGCACGCTGAGCAGCAGTTCGTTGGAAGGCAACCAGCCGATGGGTAGTTGAGAGTTAATAGTTGAGAGTTGATAGTTCTGATTTGCTTTTGTGGCAATTGTCAGTTGACCGTTGTCGATAGAAGAAAGCCAGTCCAGTCGGTAACTCATGTTGTGAGACGAACTATAGGTCTGGCGGTAGTCGGCGCGCGGAGAGATGCGCCAGCCGTTGAGTAGCGAGATGGTGTAGTTGCCCTGAAGCGTGTAGCTGTAGCTGTCGGAATGGCTATCGGTGTAGCGATCGCGATAGTCGCTGTCACCCGTCTGCAGGTATTCCGTCAGGCTGCGGCTGAACGACTCCGACGGTTTGCTTCGGTTGTAGCTCGTGTAAAGGCTAACTGAGATGTTGTCGCCCCACGGCAGTTTCTTGTAATACGAGATGAAATTGGCAAAGTTCAGTGTGCGGTAGCGGCTGAGGCCTTCGTTGTAGGTGCGGTTTAACTTACCCTCAACACCTCCCGAGGAGAGGGGAATCGGGTTCGTGATGTCGCGCCATGTGGAATCGGATGACTCCGACGTGCGGTTGCCATTGCTGTAGTCGAGGCTTGTGTTCAGTCGCAGTTTGATGGGGGCGTTGAGCGTTACATCGTTCTCGGCCGAGAAACGAAAGTCCTTCTGGCGACTCCACGACTCCGAGCCACTGAAGATATTGCCACTGTCGGCAAAACGTTCGCCATCGGTGCGTGTCTGGTCGTCGGCATCGCTCCAGGTGAAGGTGGTGTTGAAACTTTCCTCCCAGTTTTTATCCTGATCCTCTGTGGTGAGGTTCAAGCCCACCTGCTTCGTGGAGCGCAAACCCTGCGGTTGGTTAGCAGGCGTCCAGTCACCCTCGTAGCCCGGCTTGCGGTCTTCGTTGACGTTGTTGGTATTAGCAAACGTCGAGAGTCGTGTGTGGTCGGTGTAGTAAAGTCCGAAGAAACGTCCGAGGTAGCGGTCGTCGGTGCCCAATCCACCTTCAATGTTAGCCAGCATGCCACGGTTGTACTCGCGTTTCAGTTTCACGTCCATGACATAGTCCTTCTTCGTCGTTTCCTCACCCTTCCATTCGCTCTCTTTCGACGACTTGTCGTAGACCTCCACATTTTGTACTGTGTAGTAAGGCAGGTTGTCGAGCATCACTTTGTTGTTGCCTTTGAAGAAGTCCTTGCCATTGAGCGTCAGGTAGTCAACCTTCTTACCATTGATGTAGATGTCGCCGTTATCTTTCAGCTCGGCACCTGGCATCTCGCGCACAAGACCGTCGAGCATGGAGCCTTCAGGCAGGTTGAAAGCAGCGGCGTTGTAGACCACCGTGTCGCCGCGATAGGCTATCTTCACTTTTGTTCCCGTTACGACAACTCCTTCAAGATTGCCCTCAGCGAAGATGTCGTCTTCCTCAGCCTTTTTCTTCAGCAACAGACGTGGCATCTCGAACTCGCGGTTGCGGGCAATGTATTTCATGTCGTAGTTGATGTAGCCCGTGTGGTAGCCGTCGCACTCGGCCTTGATGATGAAATGCTCAGGCTTGCGAGGCACCTTGAACTCGTAGTATGAGTCGCTGGTTCCCCACGACCACATCCAACATGTCGTGGTGTCGATGACCGTGGAGTCACGGCGCATCAGCGTCATATGAGCCTTCAGGGCAGCCTTCGTAAACGAGTCGTAGACACTGCCCGACAATCTGATTTGGTTCTTTGCTGTGGAGTCGTTCTTCTCTTTCTGGTTTCCGCCACCGACAATGATGAACCGCTGTGCTTGCACCGTGGTGAGCACAGATGTTATCATCAGCAATAAGAGGATATATCGTTTCATGAAGATTTCTATATCGAATAATAGGCTTCTGCCGACAAAATATGTTTGTTCACTATATATATAAAGATGTGATAAGACAGTTTTTGTGACAAGATGCAAGGCAGAATTAATGATTTTTATAGATTCTTCTCGAAATGTTGATAGTCTTTAAGAGACTGCCAGTCGCCGCCCCAGGTAAATCCGTGTTGTGCGAAGAGGCGGTAGACCAGGTCTTGGTGAGTGATTTTGTATTTGAAACTACGCTTGCGATTGGTGTAGGGACGTCCTGTTTTCGGCTGGATGATGAGAGTGCCGTCTTTGCGCCGTTTCACGTAAGGATTGTAGAGAGGGTTGATGTCGATGGCCATACCGAGGGCGTGAGCAGAAAGCTTATTCGAACCATTAACGACCCGATAGCAGAAGCACGATGTGTTGTTGGCTTGCATCGACAGTTCATCATCGGCATTGTAGTCGTCGATGGGACGTATACGCTCAATGGGGTATCGTTGACGGTAGAGTTCTTGGAAGATTTCGCACAAGTCGTCGGCGATAGCCTTGTTGCAGATAATTTCTCCCTGTCGTGTATTTCCCTCGAAGTCAATATGTAGCACGTTGACCAGTCGTAGTTCATTGCGGCTCACGGTGCAGCCGGCAGGGTAGGATTTCCCCTGCATACGGTTGAACAGAGAGTCGCTGATAGCAGTAACGCCAAAGCCAAAAGACTGGGCGTGGACAAACTGTGCCGACAAAAGCCACAGGGCAACGAAGAGATATTTGATGTGTGAACGGCTGATCATCGTGGGTTGGTGGTTGGGGAGATTGATAGTTTAGAGAGTGTACTGGAAGAAGTAATCCCACTGGCGGCAGAGCCGGTAGAGGCTTGGCAGCAGCAGGTCGGCACCGACATCGGTGAGCGAATGGTCGGGCAACGGACCCGTGTTGACGGCAATGGTGAAACACCTCGCTGCCGTTGCTGCTCGTACGCCCAGAGGTGCATTCTCGACCACGATGGTCTCCCATGGCTGGATGTCGCCAACTTTCTGCATGCCCATTAGGTAGGGATCGGGATTGGGCTTGCCTCGCTTGACGTCGTAGGCGGTGACGATATGGTCCTCGTCAAGGAATTCGCCGAAGTCGTTGAGGAGTCGGTTGAGGAGCGGACGCTGTCCGCTGCCAGTGACCACACCGATGGTCATGCCACACTGGCAAATCTTCCTCATGAGTGATTTCACCCCATAGAAGATGCGAGCATCTGGCATCTCATGGAACAGGCGCGTCTTCACGTCGTACATCTGCTGTGCCTCCTCAAGCGAGATGTCGCGTCCCTGCTGTGTCTTCACCATCATGCGGATGGTGTCGATGCCACGAGCACCCTCGGTGGCATAGGCATCGTGGGCAGTCATGGTAATGCCAAACTGTGCCATGGCCTGTTGCCAGGCACGTGCGTGGTTCGGCATGGAATTATAGAGAACGCCATCCATGTCGAAAAGCACAGCTTTGGGCTTGAAAGCCTCAAAGCCGTGCTTTGACAGGTAGTTGCTGATTGCTTCTTGCATAGGGTTACTAGATTTACTAGAGATCCTAGATAATCTAGATGATTACTTCTCCTGGGCTAGACGCTCCTGTATAGCCTTCGACTCAGCTTCGTAGCCAGGCTTGTTGAGCAGAGCAAACATGTTCTTCTTGTAGGCCTCTACGCCAGGCTGGTTGAACGGGTTCACACCCAGCACATTGCCGCTGATGCCGCAGCCAATCTCGAAGAAGTAGATGAGCTGACCGATGTAGTACTCATTCAGGCAAGGCACGCTGATGCGGATGTTGGGAACGCCACCATCGACGTGTGCCAGACGTGTGCCGAGCTCAGCCATCTTGTTCACCTCGTCGACGCGCTTTCCGGCCAGGAAGTTCAGTCCATCGAGGTTCTCCTCGTCGAAGGGGAAGTCGACACGGTTGTCGGCCTTCTCGACGCTGATAACGGTCTCGAAGATGGTGCGTTCGCCCTCCTGAATCCACTGTCCCATGGAGTGCAGGTCGGTGGTGAAGTCACATGATGCGGGGAAGATACCCAGGTTGTCCTTACCTTCCGACTCACCGTAGAGCTGCTTCCACCACTCTGCGATGAAGTGCAGCTTCGGCTGGTAGTTCACCATAATTTCAATCTTCTTGCCATTCTGGTAGAGACCGTTGCGCACGGCAGCATAAAGTGCGGCGGGGTTCTCGTCGAAGGGCACGTCCTTGCCGCAGGCACGTTCCATGTCCTGAGCACCGAGCACGAGTTGCTTCACATCGAATCCGGCACAGGCGATAGGCAGCAGGCCCACCGGTGTGAGCACCGAGAAGCGACCACCCACGTTGTCGGGAATGACGAACGACTTGTAGCCTTCCTTGTCGGCACAGGTGCGGGCGGCACCGCGCTTGGCATCGGTTACGGCTACGATGACATCCTTTGCCTCTTCCTTACCCATCTGAGCTTCGCACTGCTTCTTCAGCAGACGGAAGGTCAGGGCTGTCTCCGTGGTGGTACCACTCTTCGAGATGTTGATGACGCCGAACTTCTTACCCTTCAGATACTCAGTGAGTTCGAAGAGATAGTCTTCGCCGATGTTGTTGCCGGCAAAGAGGATGACAGGATTCTTCTTGTCCTGTACCAGCCAGCCGAATGTGTTGCTCAGGGCCTCGATGACAGCGCGGGCACCAAGATAGGAGCCGCCGATGCCAGCCACGACCACCACTTCGCATTTTGCACGCAGAGTGTCGGCTACAGCCTGTACCTCGTCGAGGAATGCAGGCGTGATGCTGCTAGGTAGATGCAGCCATCCAAGGAAATCGTTACCCGGGCACGTGCCATCTTCCAATGCCTGCTGTGCCTCTTTTACCTTTGGCTCGAAAGCCTTCACTGCACCTTCCGGGAGGAAGCATGCAGCCTTTGTAATGTCAAGACGAATACTCTTCATATAGTTTATGGTTTAAAGTTTCTAGTTTCAAAGTTTTTAGTTCACACCCTGTTAGCGGAACGAGTCGGTGAGGAGCTTGATTTCAATCTGTGGCGAGATGCGCTCGTAGAGAATGTTGTAGACGGCATCGAGGATAGGCATGTTGACATGCATGCGGCGGTTGATCTCCTTCATGCACTTCGTGCCGAAATAGCCCTCGGCAATCATCTCCATCTCAATTTGTGCTGACTTTACAGAGTAGCCCTTGCCAATCATCGTTCCGAACGTGCGGTTGCGCGAGAAATTGGAGTAGCCCGTCACGAGCAGGTCGCCCAGATAGACCGAGTCGTAGACGCTTCGCTCGATGGGATGGATGGCGGTCATGAAGCGTGACATCTCCTGTACAGCATTTGCCATGAGCACAGCCTGGAAGTTGTCGCCGTATTTCAGGCCAGAGCAGATGCCCGCCGCGATGGCATAGACATTCTTCAACACACTGGAGTACTCAATACCGATGACATCGCTCGAAGTCTTGGTCTTGATGAAGTTACTCGACAGCACATCGGCAAATGCCTGTGCTTTCTGCAGGTCGGCACAGCCGATGGTGAGGTACGACAGTCGTTCGAGAGCCACCTCCTCTGCGTGCGATGGACCACCGATACATGCCAAGTTCTCGTAAGGCACATCGAAGATCTGATGGAAGTATTCCGAGCACGACAGGTTCTCATCCGGCACGATACCCTTGATGGCTGTGATGATGAATTTCTCGCGCAGGCGGGTCTTCAGCTTCTTCAGGTGATTCTTCAAATAGGGCGACGGCGTGACGAATACCAGCGTATCGTAGGCCTGTGCAATTTTGTTCAGGTCGGACGAGAAATAAATTTCGTCTGTATTGAAATGCACGCTGACCAGATAAGCAGGGTTGTGACCCAACCGTTGGAAGTCCTCGATGCGGTCGTCGCGGCGCATATACCATCCGATGTGGTGAGTGTGGCTCACCACAATCTTGGCTATGGCCGTTGCCCACGAGCCGCCGCCAATGATGGCTATCTTTCCGCAGTTATACACGGGAGAACTTGGAGTTTAGAGTTGAGTGTTTAGAGTTGAGAGTTGGGCTGAAGCGTCAATCCAAGCTTGGATGGTGTCGAGGCCCGGACGCTCGTAGCCGAGTTTGTATTTCTTGTTGATCTCGCCGATCTTTTGTTGCAGGCCCTGTGCCTTCTCCTTCGCGATGTCACTGATGAGGTTGAAACCTGCCTTGCGCAGCACGTATACCCAGTCTTCGGGTACTCCCAGTTCGGCCCATTCCTGAATGGTGCTCTGTGGAATCTTCTTCTCGGGTTTCATCTGTGGGAAGAACAATACTTCCTGAATAAACGTCTTACCCGTCATGAGCATGACGAGACGATCGATGCCGATGCCGATACCAGACGTCGGTGGCATGCCGTATTGCAAAGCACGCAAGAAGTCCTGGTCGATGATCATTGCCTCGTCGTCGCCCTTGTCAGCTAGTCGCATCTGTTCGATGAAACGCTCTTCCTGGTCGATGGGATCGTTGAGCTCGGAGTAGGCGTTGGCCAGCTCCTTACCGTTCACCATGAGTTCGAAACGCTCGGTCAGTCCGGGCTTTGAGCGGTGCATCTTCGTCAGTGGCGACATCTCGACAGGATAGTCGGTGATGAAGGTCGGCTGGATGAATGTGCCCTCGCAGAACTCTCCGAAGAGTTCATCGATGAGTTTACCCTTGCCCATGGTCTCGTCGACGTCCATGCCCTTGCTAAGGCAGAACGCGCGAATCTCCTCTTCAGTCATTCCGTCGCAGTCGAAGCCGGTCTTCTCCTTGATAGCATCGAGGATGGGCAGTCGGCGGTAAGGAGCCTTGAAGGAGATAATCTGTCCGTCGATTTCGCGCTCGGGCTTACCATTCACAGCAATGCAGATGGTCTCCAGGAGTTTCTCGGTGAACGACATCATCCAGTTGTAGTCCTTATATTGCACATAGAGCTCCATGCAAGTGAACTCCGGGTTGTGGTTGCGGTCCATGCCCTCGTTGCGGAAGTTCTTGCCGATTTCGTAGACGCCCTCGAAGCCACCCACGATGAGGCGCTTCAGATAGAGCTCCGTGGCAATGCGCATGTACATATCCTGGTTCAGAGCATTGAAATGCGTGATGAAAGGACGTGCCGAGGCACCGCCTGCAATCATCTGTAGCGTCGGAGTTTCCACTTCCGTGTAGCCGGCTTCGTCGAGCACACGGCGCATGGTGCGAAGCACGGTGGCACGCTGCAGGAATGTTTCCTTCACGCCATCGTTCACCACTAGGTCTACATAGCGCTGGCGATAGCGCAGCTCGGGATCGTCGAACTTGTCGTAGGCTACGCCGTCCTTGTATTTCACGATAGGCAGTGGTTTCAGCGACTTCGACAGCAGCGTAAGCTCCTTGGCATGAACCGAGATTTCACCCGTCTGTGTGCGGAACACATAGCCCTTCACACCGATGAAGTCACCGATGTCGAGCAGGCGCTTGAACACCACGTTATACATATCTTTATTATCGTCGGGGCATAGCTCATCACGCGAAACATAAACCTGGATGCGGCCTTTCGAGTCCTGCACTTCAGCAAACGAGGCCTTACCCATCACGCGGCGACTCATCAAGCGGCCGGCAATGCACACCTGAGGCAACTGGTCGGCAGCCAGAGACTCTTCGCCCTCAGCCACGTCGATGACCCATGAGCCATTCTCAACATTCTCTCTGATTTCTGTACTAAAAGCATTCGTCGGATACTCTGCGGCAGGGTAGGGGTTGATGCCCATCTGGCGCAGTTCCTGTAGACATTGTCTGCGAACAATCTCTTGTTCGCTCAGTTCTAATATGTTCATAAAAATCTAAAATGTACTTATAAGCGACTGCAAAGGTACGAAATTTTTGCTTAAGTGCCTAAAAAGAAAGCAATTTCTTTTTCGAACGGGAGAAAATAATACAATAAATGAGAGAAAAGGAAAGGAAATGTAAAATTTGTTGTAAATTTGTGGGCGAATCAAACAAATCATCAAAGAACTCATGCAACAGTACAATCGCGCGTTCATTTATTTCATCTGCCTCGTCTCGGCCATGGGCGGTCTGCTCTTTGGCTACGACTGGGTGGTTATTGGTGGTGCCAAACCGTTCTACGAACTGTTTTTCGGCATTTCAGAAAGTCCTGTGATGCAAGGCATCGCTATGTCGACGGCCCTTGTGGGTTGTCTGGTGGGAGCAATGGTGGCCGGTGCACTCGCCGACCGCTATGGTCGAAAGCCGTTGCTCATCACAGCAGCCGTGCTCTTCACGGTGTCAGCCATCGCCACGGGAGCCTTCTCCGACTTCACCTTGTTTAATATTGCCCGATTCATCGGTGGCGTGGGAATTGGTGTGGCCAGTGCGCTTTCGCCGATGTATATTGCCGAGATATCGCCGTCGGAGATACGTGGGCGGCTGGTGTCGCTCAACCAGATGACCATTGTGCTGGGCATCCTAGCTGCACAGATTGTGAACTGGCAGCTGGCAGAGCCCATTCCTGCAGGTTTTACAAACGGCGACATCCTCGCTTCGTGGAATGGTCAGATGGGATGGCGCTGGATGTTCTGGGCAGAGACCCTGCCTGCCGCCTGCTTCCTCGTGTTGGCGTTCTTTATTCCTGAGAGCCCGCGCTGGCAAGGAAGTCTGCCCCAGCCGCTTCGAGAAGAGGGGAGCCGCAAGGCCTTTGCCACGCTCTTCAAGATTGGCGGCGAGGCTTATGCTGAATGTGAGCTGGCTGCCATAGAGGCTTCTGTATCGAGTGAGCAGCAGAATAAGGGCGGACTGCGCGAGCTCTTCACACACCGCTATGCCGCCGTGCTCGTGCTGGGCGTGGTGGTGGCTGTGTTCCAGCAGTGGTGTGGCACAAATGTTATCTTTAACTACGCACAGGAAATATTCCAGTCGGCTGGCTATAGCGTCGGCGATGTGTTGTTTAATATTGTCATCACGGGTGTGGCCAATGTCGTGTTCACCATCGTGGCACTCTACACCGTCGACCGCCTCGGACGTCGCTCACTCATGCTCTTCGGTGCTGCCGGACTCGGACTTATCTACCTCACCTTGGGCACCTGCTACTACCTGCACGTGACCGGTTTCTTCATGGTGGTGCTCGTTGTGGCAGCCATTGCCGTCTATGCGATGACACTCGGTCCTGTCACTTGGGTGTTGCTGTCAGAAATATTCCCCAATCGTGTGCGTGGTGTGGCAATGGCCACTTGTACGTTCGCCCTGTGGACAGGCTGTTGTACGTTGACGTTCTCGTTCCCCTCGCTCAACGCCTCGTTGGGTTCGAGCGGTACGTTCTGGATCTACTCCGCCATCTGCATTTGCGGATTCCTCTTCTTCCTGCGCCGTTGTCCTGAAACCAAAGGAAAGTCGCTGGAACAGTTAGAGCAGGAACTGACGAATAAGAATTGATTGTTAAAAAGATAATAAGACTATGGTAACAGCATGGAGAGAGTTGGTCACGATACCGACTTACGAAATAGGAAAAGCTGAGAAGAACCCGATATTTTTGGAGAAGCGCGTCTATCAGGGCTCGAGCGGAGTGGTCTATCCCTATCCGGTTGTAGAGTCGATAGCCGACGAGCCCACACCCCACGAGTGGATGGCCGTATGGCTGGAGAATGAATACCTGAAGGTGATGGTGCTACCCGAGTTGGGCGGTCGCATCCAGATGGCCTACGACAAAATTAAGGAACGCCACTTCGTCTACTACAACCACGTCATCAAACCTGCGCTTGTGGGCTTGACAGGTCCGTGGATATCGGGCGGCATCGAGTTCAACTGGCCCCAGCACCATCGTCCGTCGACCTATCTGCCCGTCGACTGTGACATCGATGAAGCGAATGATGGTTCGGTGACGGTGTGGGTGAATGAGATGGAGCGCATGTTCCATCAGAAGGGGGTGGCCGGTTTTACGTTGCGCCCGGGCTGTGCCTACTTGGAAATTAAAGGGCGCGTCAGCAATCGTACATCATTACCGCAGACCTTCCTTTGGTGGGCCAATCCAGCCGTGGAGGTGAACGACCAGTATCAGAGCGTGTTCCCGCCCGATGTCAACGCGGTGTTCGACCATGGAAAGCGGGCGGTCAGTAGTTTCCCGATTGCCACCGGCACCTATTATAAAATGGACTATTCCGCAGGCGTAGACATCTCCAACTACAAGAATATCAAGGTGCCGACCAGTTATATGGCCGTGAACTCGAAATATGACTTCGAGGGCGGCTACGAGAACGACACCCAAGGCGGTATGCTACACGTGGCCTCGCACCACTTCTCACCAGGAAAGAAGCAGTGGACATGGGGCAACGGCGACTTCGGAAGAGCATGGGACCGTAACCTGACCGACGAATCCAACGCTTCCGATGGGTTGTCGGTCGGAAACATCCGGGAGGGTTTCCGCCCCTATATTGAGTTGATGGCGGGTGTCTATACCGAGAACCAACCCGACTTCACATGGCTCATGCCCTACGAGGAGAAGCAGTTCACACAGTATTTCATGCCCTATCGCGAACTTGGTGTAGTGAAGCAGGCGTCGCGGGATTTCATCATGAACATCAACCCGGTTTCGGAAAGTGGAGTGTGCCTGCAGGTGCTGGCTACATCGAGACGGGAGGCTCGCATTGTGTTGCGCAACGACAATGGTGAGGACTATTATAACAATGTGTTGACGCTGTCGCCTGAGGCCGTTCTTTCCGAGACGATAGATGTGAAGGATGCCAAGTTCGATGAGCTGACCCTGACGATCGTTCCCACATCGGGAGGGAATCGAGGAGGCGCTATCCGTTGGCATGCCGAACCCAATGAAATCCGTCCTATCCCCGATGCTGCCGAGGCAGCCTTGCCACCTGCTGAAACGAAGACCAATGACCAGCTCTATCTGACGGGACTCCACCTGGAGCAATACCGTCATGCCACGTGGTCGGCCCTCGACTATTATGAGGAAGCTTTGCGCCGCGATCCCAATGATGTGCGCTGTCTGAACCAGATGGGTCTTTGGTATTTGCGACGTGGACGTTTCGACAAGGCCGAACCTTATCTGCGAAAAGCTGTGAGGATTTGGCAGAAGCGTAACCCGAACCCCTATGAGGGCGAACCCATCTTCAACCTTGCATTGGCGCTGAAATACTTGCAACGTCCACAGGAGGCCTATGAATTCTTCTGGAAGTCCACATGGAACAAGGCATGGGCCGACGCAGGCTATTTTGAGGCTGCCTGCATCAGCACTTCGCAAGGACGCTATGAGGATGCACTCGACGAGCTCAACCGCTCCCTCATCTTCAATAGTTGTAACCACAAGGCGCGTGCCTTGAAGGCTGCCGTTCTGCGACTGTTGCAAGAAAGTAAGCAGAAAGGCGGTTTGCAGATGGGCAGCTCGAAAGATTTGAACGATCGCTTGCAAATCATCGACGAGTCGCTCAAGATAGACCGCTTCAACTATGGGATCATCTTCGAACGATACCTGCTGACGAAGGATAAGGACGTGCTGAAGCAGTTGGTGGAGATGATGCATGGCAACGTCTGCAACTACCACGAACTGGCGCTCGACTATGCTCAGGCAGGTTTATGGCAAGAGGCCGAGCAAGTGCTCTCCATACCCGCCGTGACCAAGAAACTGCAGAAGGATTCGCCACTCACATCTTATTATTTAGGCTACTTCAAACTGTGTCAGGGATTGCGTGAGGAGGCTGTCAGCTTCTTCCAACAGGCAGAAAAGGTCAAACCGGACTATTGCTTCCCCAATCGTTTGGAGGACGTGGTGGTTCTCTCTATAGCCAAAGAGATGAATCCCGAGGGTGCCCGTGCACCTTACTACCTTGGCTGCCTCTACTACGACAAGCGACAGTACGACGTTGCTATCGAGAATTGGGAACTTGCAGCAAGCCTCGATGCACAGTTCCCCACCGTCTGGCGCAACCTCGCCTTGGCACGATTCAACAAGCAGGGGCGCCAGCAGGAGGCACTGGAGTGCATGGAGCGGGCATTCCACCTCGATGAACACGATGCCCGTATCCTCATGGAGCTCGACCAACTCTACAAGCGCATGCAGCGTCCACACCAGTTCCGACTCGACAACCTCGAGCGCTATCCCAAACTCATGGCGCAGCGCGACGATCTCTTACTCGAGCATATCACGTTGCTGAACCAGCTAGGTCGCTATGAGGAAGCCATGCGCGAACTCGATAGCCACCACTTCCATCCCTGGGAGGGCGGTGAAGGAAAGGTGCCTGCTCAATACCAGATAGCACGGGTGGAATTGGCAAAGCAGTTGCTTAAACCGCTAAGTGAAAAGGGAAAAGTGAATCATGAAAAGTTAAGGGCAGGCGTGTCTGTGGAAACACCATGTTCCAGTGCTCTTGGTCAGAGCATTCAACTGCTCGAAGAATGTTTGGAATACCCCCATCATCTTGGTGAGGGCAAACTCTATGGGGCGCAGGAGAACGACTTCTACTTCTTCCTTGGCCTGGCCTATGAGATGCAGGGCGACACGGAAAAGGCACGCGACTGCTGGGAGAAGGCCACCACGGGTCCGCAGGAACCTGCTGCAGCCATGTACTACAACGATGCCAAGCCCGACAAAATCTTCTATCAGGGAATGGCCTTGCGCCGGCTCGGACGCGACGAAGAGGCCAACGGCCGCTTCTGGCGACTCGTGAACTACGGTCAGCAGCACCTGTTCGAGCATCAGACCATGGACTACTTTGCTGTCTCGCTGCCCGACCTACTCGTCTGGGAAGGAAGCGATGAACTCGACACAAAGAACCGCATCCATTGCCTCTACATGCTTGCCCTCGGCCACTACGGACTTGGCCACACCGATCAGGCACGACACTTCCTCGTTGAGGCCGAAGCACTCGACGTCAATCACCAGGGCCTCCAGGCATTGCGCACGCTCATGGGATAGTTCTGAGAAAGTATATAACTGCCAAAATAAAAGGTAGGAAAAAGTAGGAAAATCAGCAGAAAATTGTACCTTTGTAAAGTAATCATTGATCGTATGAGAATATCCGTAAAAAGACAAATAGCCATTGTGAGTTGTCTGCTTGGGACTGTCATGTTGTCGTGGGCAGATGATGTGCCCAGTGTGACTTGGGATGCGACGAGCTTGATCATCGACGGTCGGCGCGTCTGTCCCGTGATGGGAGAGATTCACTACTCGCGTATTCCCCAAGCCGAGTGGCAACAGGAGGTTAGGAAGATGAAGGATGGTGGCGTGACCATCATCGCCACCTATGTGTTCTGGAATCACGTTGAAGAGCAACAGGGCATTTTCCGCTGGGACGGCCAACGCGACCTTCGCCAGTTCCTTGAGGTGTGTAAGGCCGAGCAGATGCCAGTGGTGTTGCGCATCGGCCCATTCTGTCATGGCGAAGTGCGCTGCGGTGGCATTCCTGACTGGATGTATAACCCCTCCCTAACCCTCCCCGAAGGAGAGGGAACTAGTAAGCCTATCCGGATGCGTTCCGAAGATGCGCGGTTCCTCTTCTATGTGGAACGCCTCTACCGACAGATTTTCACACAGGTGCAAGGACTGCAATGGAAGGATGGCGGTCCAGTCATGGCCTGCCAGTTCGACAATGAGTATCGTGGGCGCGGCTCCTATCTCATGGCATTGAAGCAGATGGCGCTGCGCATTGGCTTCGACCTGCCTTTCTACACACGGACGGGATGGCCCGAACTCGCCACTCCTGTTCCCTATGGAGAGATGTTGCCGCTCTATGGCGACTATGCCGATGGCTTCTGGGAACGCTCGCTTGCAGAGACCGCCGGCAGCTACTACAAGGCATTCAATTTCCGTGCTCCCTCTGCCAAAGGTGAGAATATGGGAGCAGGAGCCCCCCTTTCGTCCCCCGGGGGGGACACAAATGCCTCAAAGACTAATGAAGCCCCCTCGGGGGCCGTAGGGGGGGCTTTGGCTTACCCTTACTTCACCTGCGAACTGGGTGGTGGCATGATGACGGCCTACCATCGTCGTCCCTATCTCTATCCTGAGGATGCCTATTCGATGGCGCTGGTGAAGCTCGGCTCGGGGTCTAACCTGCTGGGCTACTACATGTATCACGGCGGCACCAATCCCGATGGGCAGACGTGGCTCAATGAGATGCAGCGCACCCTGGCCACCAACTATAACGACATGCCAGTGAAGAACTACGACTTCCAGGCGCCGCTTGGCGAGTTCGGCCAGAAGAATCCACATTATTATATGTTGCGCCCGTTGCATCTCTTCATGCACGACTATGCCGAGTTGCTCGCTCCCATGGCGGCTCGCTTCCCTTGCGAACAAGACATTGCGAAGGGTGATGACTCGCATCTGCGCTGGTCGGTTCGTGAAAAAGATGGTAGCGGTTTTATCTTTATCAACAACTACGAACGCCTGCAGAACCTCTCCACGAAGCGCGATGTGCAACTGGAGGCTTGCGGTGTGAAGCTGCCAAAGCTGACTATTCCTGCCGGTACCATGTGTATACTTCCTGTCAACATCGACGGCATTCGCTATGCTACGGCACAGCTGGTTGCCAAGCGCAATGGCAAGATTTATATGCAGCAAATCAAGGGTATCCCAACCACTATCGTTCTTGAAAATGGCAAGACGCTGCGCAATGTGAAGGTGCGTGGCACGGAAAAGCCTGTCTGGCAGAACATCTATCTGCTCTCGACAGAGGATGCCGAACACCTCTTTCTCGACGAGATGCCGCAAGACGATATCGGGCTTGGTGCCGTTTGTGAGAAAATACGCGACGCAGGACCGCTGCGTGCTATTACGATGGGAGTAAACAAGGTGGCGGAGGAGCCTACAGACGAGGACTTCGAACAGGCTGCGGTTTATCGTATCAGTGTGCCGAATGAAGCCGTTACCAAGTATCGCCGACTGTTGCAGATTGACTATCGCGGCGACGTGGCACGTCTCTACTGCAATGGTCAGCTTATTGCTGATAATTTCTACAATGGTCGTCCGATGCTCTTTGGTCTGTGGCGACTGCCAGCAGGTGCCACAGAGCTTGAGCTCCGCATCCTTCCCCTGCAGGAGAACATGCCTATCTACTTCCCTCGTGAGGCTGACACCACACCTGGCGAACAAGTAAACAACATAATGATCACCTATCAGGGACTATGAGCCGAAAACTTTTATCGCCACTTTGCACTATGAACTATAGGCGTCTCTTCCTCTCCCTTCTATGTCTTGTCTACTTGGGCACCGCCACAGCTCAGGAGCCAATTGACCTCGCTGGTTCCTGGGCCTTCTCTACTGGCGAAGAACCCGTACTTAACGATCGCATCACTTTGCCTAACTCCATGATTACTGCGGGCAAGGGCGACGATGTGACGGCACAAACCCAATGGACTGGCTCCACCTACGACTCCAGCTACTACTTCAATCCTGCCATGGAGCGCTATCGGGTGGAAGGCAATGTGAAGTTCCCCTTCTTCCTCACTCCTAAAAAGCACTATGTCGGAACGGCTTGGTATGAACGTTCGGTCACGATTCCCCGCTCATGGAAGAAGTGCCCCGTGCTGCTTTATCTCGAACGTCCACACATCGAGACCACGGTATTTGTCAACGGACGTGAGGTCGGTCACCAGCTATCGCTCTCAACGCCCCACGAGTACGACATCACCTCGTTCGTTCGCTTCGGTCGAGAGAACACCATTCGCATCCGTGTCTACAACGGCATTGAAAACGTCGGTGTCGGACAGGACTCCCATAGCGTGACCGACCAGACGCAAGGCAACTGGAATGGTATCGTCGGACGCATCGAACTGCAGTCGGGTGAAGCAACTCCAGCTATCCGTGTTGTCCCCGATATTGCTGCTCGCTGCGTCGCTATCCATGTGGGCAGTGACTCCATTTATCAATTCCACTTTGGCGACTCCCTTCAGCTGTGGAGTGAGTTCCATCCCTATCTCTACACGCGGCAGGTGAGCTATCACGGCCGGCCACTTACGTTGCGTTTTGGAATCCGTGACATCAACATCCGCGGGCGTCAGTTCTACCTCAATGGCAAACCCATCTGGATGCGTGGAACCGTTGAGAACTGTTGTTTCCCAGAGACGGGTTATCCGCCCACCGATGAGGCTTCGTGGCTGCGCATCTTTGAGAAATGTCGCGAGTACGGATTGAACCACATGCGCTTCCACAGCTATTGTCCGCCCGAAGCCGCCTTTGCCGCTGCAGACAAGGTGGGTTTCTACCTGCAGCCTGAGGGACCGTCGTGGCCTAATCATGGCGTTCGTCTGCGTCGCGGACAGGTCATCGACGAATATCTCCTCGAGGAGTCGAAGCGCATCATCGACACCTACGGCCACCATCCGTCGTTCGTCATGATGGCGGCAGGCAACGAGCCCGCTGGCGACTGGGTGACCTACTGCAACGACTGGGTGAAGACCATGAAGCAATACGATCCGACGAAGGTGTATTGCGGCGCCTCGGTTGGTGGCGGTTGGGCCTGGGACGATGGTTCGGAATATCATGTGAAGGGTGGGGCACGCGGCCTCGACTGGGATAGGCATGCACCACACTCCGACGACGACTATTACGACCAGATCCTCTTTCCGCGCAACTATCGTGACACACAGCCCAATGAGTCGCCCATCATCGCTCATGAGCAGGGCCAGTGGTGTGCCTTCCCCGACTTCAAGGAAATCGATCAGTATACGGGAGTTTACAAGGCGCACAATTTCGAAATCTTCCGCGACCTGCTTGCCGACAACGGTATGGCTTCGCAGGCAGAGCATTTCCTCGATGCCAGCAGCCGGCTGCAGGTGCTGGCTTATAAATATGAGATAGAACGCAACTTGCGCACACGCGACTATGCCGGCTTCCAGTTGCTCGGTCTGAACGACTACAGTGGACAAGGTACAGCACTTGTCGGCCCGCTCAACGTGCACTGGCGAGAGAAATCGTACATCGATGCTCCCTCGTGGCGCGAGTTTTGCTCGCCTGTGGTGCCTTTGGCGCGCTTCCCCAAGTTCGTCTATGAAAACACCGATACGCTCGTTGTACCCGTGGAACTCTACAATGCTTCCGGCGAAGAACTCGCTGATGCCAGCTGCAGCTATTCTGTTTATGATGCAAAGGGTAGCAAATTGCCTTGTGGATTCGGCATGTGGAAGATAGCGAAGCAAGGTTCGGTTGGCAAGAACATTGCACTCGGCACCATTCGCATTCCTCTTGCAGATCTTCCAACGCCTGCGAAGTTCACTCTCGCTGTAAAAATAGTTGCATCTAACGACCTCCCCTCCTTTGGGGAAGGGTCGGGGGTAGGCCTTAACCATTGGGACTTCTGGGTGTATCCTTCATCCCAACAATTGCCACCGACTCTTCTCCTTTCTAAAGAGGGGCAGGGGGGAACGCCTTTCCTTTTGACCGACACGCTGGACCAACGTGCCTTAGACGTCCTTGCCAAAGGTGGCGACGTGCTCATCACGGCTGCAGGAAAGGTGCGTTTTGGCAACGATGTGGTGCATCGCTATCTGCCTGTGTTCTGGAATACGTCGTGGTTTAAGATGCGTCCGCCACACACCACGGGTTCCTACATTCTGAAGAACCATCCTGTGTTTGGCGCCTTCCCCACCGACGACTGGCAGAACCTGAACTGGTGGGAATTGGTCAATGGAGCACAAGTGATGAATCTGTCGGAGTTCCCGCGTGACTACCAACCCATTGTGCAGCCCATCGACACCTGGCATGTGTCGCGAAAACTCGGAATGTTGATCGAAGCCCGTGTCCTCAATGGTCGTGTGCTGATGACGACGATGGACATCACCCGTGACCTAGAGCATCGACCTGTGGCACGCCAGTTGCGGACGTCCATCCTCGAATACATGCAGAGCGATCGTTTCCAGCCTGTGATCAGCTTGGAGCCACAGACGCTGACGAATCTCTTCGAGCGGACGGCCCCGCCGGTGAACATGTTTACCAACGAGTCACCAGACGAATTGAAGCCTGCCCTGAAATAATCAAGGCAGGCTTCATTTTGATTGGTGGTTGGATTTCCTAAATCTTAATGAATATCTTCTTGCGATAGAGCACGTAGCCGACGAGCCAGTTCAGCAGAACAAAGGTAAGGGCGTAGCAGAGCGAAGCCCACTTCGGAGCGCTGACGACGGAATGAATGCTGTCGAAGATGATAGTGCTAATGCCGAAATGACCGAAGATGATGGCCATGAACTCACTCAGCACATAGAGGAACAACGGGTTCATGCCGAAGACGAGGAGGATTACCCACCCCCCTTTGTTCATCGAAGACGGCGCCCACTGTTCAATTTTCATGATAAGGGAGAGCAGCAGCATGGCAAGACCGCAGGTGGCAAGCACGAAGCTGGGACTCCAGATGCGCTTGTTCAGTGGCAGCCAAAGGCTCAGCGCAAAGCCGGCGATGGTGAGCAGCAAACCAAAGATGAAGATGTTGCGGACCTTCTCTTTCGGACTGACTTTGCTGCAGACCAGCTTTCCGCAGAGGAAGCCAATCAGCGTGTGGGCAATAGCAGGAATCGTGCTTACGAGGCCTTCCGGGTCGACGGGACTCTTGTGGTAGAGGTGGTCATAGCCGAACAGGTGCAGGTCTACTTGCGCGAGGATGTTCGCTTCGGCATCAAAAGCATAGCCGTTGCCAAGTGTGATGATAAGAATGTAGACCACCAGCAGACCGACGATCGTAGGAATCGTGTACTTATGGTTGGCATAGATGGCGAAGAGCGAGGCAGCCAGATAGCACAAGGCGATGCGTTGCAGGACCGCCCAGATGCGCAGGTGTCCGAAGCAGAGCACGTCGCCGCCGATGGCATGGTCGAACCAGTTGATGGCGAGTCCGATGAGGAACAAGAGCACGGTGCGCTTGAAGATCTTCCGCAGCACATACGGCGTGGGCTTAAACTGCGTTTTTCGCAATGACAGATAGGTGGAAACGCCCACCATGAAAAGGAAGAATGGGAACACGAGGTCGCATACGGTCATGCCGTTCCACTCTACGTGTCGCAGCTGCGAGAACGACTCGCCGTAGCCATTGTTCACCAGAATCATCATCGCCACCGTGAGCCCGCGCAGTAAGTCGAGCGACACTAGTCGTTGTTTCTTGTTTGTCGTCATCTCGTTTGTTGGTATTGTTTCAGTAATTGTAGTTTCGGAAGCTCATGCTTTTGCCGCCAGCCGTAGGGGCAGACCCCCGTGTCTGCCCGAACAATAACGACAACCTGCATGCCCATACGCCCCAAATTTCACGGGCAGACACGGGGGTCTGCCCCTACAGTCGGCGGATCAAATACTTTTCGCAAATCTCGCGGGCAATTGCGGCAGCATCGCCTTCAGGCTTTGAGGAATAGAGGTTGTGTTGCAGCGTCCATGGCTCTTCAAGGCCGTACCAATCAATCTTCACATCCTGCTCCAGAGCAAGTGCGAAGAGGTCGCTGGTACTCAGTCCTTTATAGCGGCCGTTGCCCAGCTTGTCGATGTCGGGTTTCGACTTCGCTACCATCTGATCGGAGAGCGCCTTGAAGTAGGTGGCCCAACGCATGTGGTAGAAGTCCTTCAGCAGTCCCTGCCACTCCTTGTGAGCATAGTCGCGGAGTCCGCCATCGTCGGCACAGACGCGGTTGCCCCAAGTGGTAATCTGCACGCGGGCGTTCCATTCGTATTGGTCTTTCTCTTCGGCCGTAGTACCCAAGGCGCGTGCTTGCTCAGTCCAGTGGCCCAAACGGAATTCCGGACGTGTGCCGAGCAGGCGGTCCTGGTCGAGAATCATCGCGAGGAAACGCTTCGAGTCGCGCTGGAACGGCTCACGGCGGAAGGCCTTGTAGTCGGCCATCGCCTGCTGATACTGCACACGTCCCTGGTCGGCTAGTGCCTGACGGACGATGTCAACGAGGTCATATTCGTAATTGTTGTTACCCTTGAATTCGTTTGCTACGCTGGCAAAGAGCAAGGCAGCACGTCGCGTGTCGTCGGGATCGTAATAGTTCGACATCTTCGACCACGAGCTCACCTGGTAGTTGTTCTGTGAAGGACGGCCGCAGAAGATGCTCTCGTGAGGGCCTTGTTGGTTGTTGCCGGCCGGGCAGTTGTAGATGCTGTTTGCCAGAATCATCCACGCCTCCTCAATGGCTTTGTTGTGAGCGCCATAGCGGGCGAAGCAATAGTTGCGCAGCCAGGCTTCCTTGAAGGCTTTTACGTCTTGAAGATCCGCGTCGGTTCCTTGTGCTATCCACGGCAGTTCGCTCATCAGCTCGAACATCACGGGATTGTTCTCGGAGCCTTCCTGTGTGAAGCCGATGCCGCGCAGGTGCTGAGCCTTCGCGTTGGTCTTGGTCTGTGCCCAGTTGGAGAGCAGCTGGTCCATGCGTCCATGCAGGCCTACGTTGCCACCGAAGTTCTCCAACAGGCAGAACAACCACTCGTGATGGCCGTAGCCCTTGTCGTTCTGGAAGATGGAGGCGATGCCCCATTTCGGCCTGCACTCAGAGAACAGGTCGAGGATGAGCAGGTCGCGTTGCTTCAGGTTCTGGATGAGTTCCTCGCGTGGATTCTCCTGCCAGCCCTGAATCACCCATGTGGCTGCGGGGTTCACCAGCTTCATCTCCTTCATGATGGCCTTGCCTGAGGCGTCGAGGTCCACGCCCTTGGTGTTGCCGCCCTCATGGAACGGATCCATCGAATAGTAGTTGGCTTCCCCAAAAAGCGCCGTCAGCTCTTTATAATATAAGGTGGCGATTTCGTGGAAACGCTCGTCGGTGGGTTGCAGGAAGGCAGGTCGCGTATAACCATTCCAGCGTCCGCCGTCGGCCACGTTCAGTCCCAGCTTCTCACGGGCGTTGCTAGGAACCATTCCGCTATAGCCCGGCAACACGGGCTGCATGCCCCATTCGCGCATGCGCTTCAGGATTTTCTTCTGCAGCAACTCCTGCTGGGCATACCACGAGTCGGGCAGGGGACCGCCCCAACCCTCTAGGTTGTTCATCTCCCACCAGGCAAGGAAAGCCGGACCGGCAATGAACTCGTTCACCTCCTGCTTTGAGTAGCCGAGCTTCAACAGCATGTTGCGCCAAACGCACTCTTCGCCCACGACTGCCAATGGCAGGTTGACGCCGTGCAGCGCCATCCAGTCTATCTCCTGTTGCCAACGCTCCCAGTCCCAGAAGGCCATAGTGTAAGAGAACGTGCAGTAGTTGAAGTCGTAGCGCAGCGACATCTTCGTTTCGTGCTTCTCCTTCTTTGCTACGCGCGGCAGCACGGCAGGCAGCTTTGCCGTTGGATTGTTCCACGTGATGTGAATGCCGCAATAGTACTTCAAATACCAGTTCACGCCAACGGCCACATCAATCCAGTTATGGCCGCGGATGACAACCTTCTGTCCTTGTTGGTCGAGCTCGAAGAACTCCTTGCCGTCGTTCTTCAGCAGTTCAAACTTGAATTTCTTCGATGCACCCTTGTCGATGCGTTCAAGCATGTCGGTCACGGGTGATGCCTGCACAGAGATGGCAAGCAAGGTGAATAGTGTCAGTAGTAGGTGTTTCATGACTTTGTAATGATTCTTGTTTTCTGAGGACAAAGGTACAAAAAGTAGAGCGCATAACAAAGAAACTTGCTTCTTTTTTTGCTGATACGAATCTTTTTCGCACTTGTTGAACGATAAGATGTAAGATTGGGGGATGGTTCTTAGTCTACAGACGTGACCTTTCGAATTTGCAAGACACCTTTCTTATTATTACTGGATACCCCTCTTGTGTTTTTAAAATACGCCCTCTCGTTTTCCTATTTGATGCCTTTTGTTGCCCTATCTCTATGTGCTTGATTATCAAGAGTATACATATCGTGAAGTAAATTAACTTAATTTGTGCGGTAAATTAACTTAATTTGCATAGTAAATTAACTTAAATTGCTAAGTAAATTAACTTAATTTGCTGAGTAAATTAACTTAATTTGCTGAATAAAATAACTTAATTTGCTGATTAAATTAACTTAATTTACTTTTCAATTCAATTTAATTTGCCAAATGAATCAAGTTAAAACACAAAAGCAGGGCATTGCTCCCGACATACGAAAGCAATGCTCCCGACATATGAAAGCATCGCTCCCGACATACGAAAGCAATGATTCTGGCGCACGAAAGCAATGCAGGGAAGGCACAGAGATAGAAAGAAAACTATATATTTTATTAGATTCTATCATGAGACCTCGAAGAGGTCACACTTGCATAACCGCAGGTCTTGACCTGCAGAAAAAGATATCACGAATGAAAATCGACTTCGAAGATGTCGCACAATATTTCCCCATCCCCCAGTGGAATGAAGAAGGCAGATGAATAAAGTATTTAATCTGCTGTGCGACCCCTTCGAGGTCGAATTGATGTGTGGGTTCAACTGTCTGCGGGTTAAGACCCGCAGTTACCATAGTGTGACCCCTTTGGGGTCGAAAAGCATATCATTGTCAAAACAATTATAACGACCGAATTGGCATCAATCGATAAAAATTTTTCCCAAAACATTTGGCGGTTATGGGGAAAGTTCGTAAATTTGCCGCCGAAAAGATACAACAAGAACTCATTGCAGGCCACGCGAAGTGGCACTCGGAGGGATTGTTGTATCTTTTTGTATACATAGTCCTGAAGAGTACGAACAATTGTTGGACGTGAGTCCGACCTTCTCTCGCCAAGGCAGAATGATGCTTGAATCAATTCTGCTCATTGGATTTCGCGAAAGCGTTCTTTCATTTATTGTAATCTTTTCAGGCTTATGACTAAGTATTATGTTTGTGTTTGCAGATGCACCCCGGAGAAGGGTGTCGTGAGTATGAATGCCCAGCTGCTGGGCGAAGTGGTTCATCAGGGCCTTCTAGCCATTCGCCGGGCGAAGAGTCCGCGTGTGAAGGCGCAGCAGGCTCTGCTGCTTGGCGACCTGTGCGTGGGGGCTGGCTATCCGCGACAGGCGCTGCGCGTGTGGACGAGTACCATTCGCATGATTGAAGCCGCTGACCACGAGTGGGTCTATGTGCCGCTGGCACCGGGCTTGTCGCCCTGCCATGTGTCGTTCCACTCGGTGGCGTCGGTGGACGAGTGCCGTGAGTTAGGTCGCCGCATCGACGACCTCTGGCGGCGGCTGGGGAAGCCAGAGATGAGCGGTTGGGAGCGTCGCGCCATGCGCTCCTACCGCGCCAGTTGGCTTCATTAATAGAAGGTGTGCTTAAATAGAGAAAGGAGTCATTTAGTAGTCCCCTCCTTCCAGAAGGAGGGGACTACAGGCTGCTTGGTAGCGCAGGATTATTTCACCACGATTTTCTTTCCGTTGCGGATGTAGATGCCGCGTTGGGTGGGCGACACCTTCTGTCCCATCAGGTTATAGCAGCCGTCGTCGGCTTTGCGTGTGGTGGTCGTGACCGACCGGATGCCAGTCACGATGTTTCGATTCTGCACCTTTTCGGCCTCGGCCCATGCGTCGGCGTCGTTCTTGATGTCGCTGCCCAGATAGTAACCCAGGTTGGTGGGCTGGTTGTAGCCGATGTTCTGGTTGAGGGCGCTCATCCAGTAGCAATGGTCGGTCATCAGCCACGGGAATTTGTGCGTCGTGGGATACCAAGTGGAGAAAATCTTCAGGTCGACAAGCTTTGTGGCATCGGGCAGGATGATTTCCTCGCGCCAGTCGCCCACCAGGTCGCCATACCATGAAGGATTGCCCTTGGTGCCGTTGATCATCGACATGCTGTAGCGCCACATGGTGAATGTGCGTCCGTTGGGAACGCTATGGACAATGCCTTCCTCGTTCAGTCCCTGACGACTCAGCGAACCGTCGAACCACACGCCAGCGGCGAAGCCCAGCTTCCAATCCTTCGATGTGCTGATGTTTGTGGCGTTGCCATTCTGGTCGAAGAGGTTGCTCTTGTAGTAGTAGAACTCACAACCCGGCGTGGCAGGAGAGAGGTCGGCAACCATGCAGCGACCCATGTCGTTGTCGCTCGAACCGTCCTTCTTCCAGATGACCTTTCCGTCGCGGGCGTCGTGAAGGGCTACCATCGTCTTACCCGTTTCCAGGCAATGGAACATCTGCAGTCCCTCGCGGTCGGGCAGGAACTTACCCACGTGGTTAGCATCGCCGTGGCCCAGCTGCGTGTTCCACAGTCCGAAGCCGTCGTCGTCGACAGCCATCGAGCCATACATTACCTCGTCGAGGCCATCACCGTCGAGGTCGGCAACATTCAAGGAGTGGTTGCCCTGCGAGGCGTAGGTGGAATGACGCTTGCCGTCCTTGCCCTTCCGGCCGTCGTTGGTGTCGAAGCGCCAACGGCGAGTGAGCTTTCCGTCGCGCCAGTCCCAAGCTTCGATGACGCTATGACCATACACGCCGCGACCCAGCACCACCGACGGCAGGCCCGTCTCATCGAAGCAGCCTACGCCCACTCGGAACGAGCAAGCTCGCTTCCAGTAGCTGTCGCCCCACGACTCAGACGTTTCGCGGTTGATGAAGTTGTCGCGTGCTAGCTCGCGACCTGTGCGTCCGTCGATGATGGAGATGAACTCTGGACCTGCAGAGTTGTAGTGGTCCACCCATCCAGGACTGCTGCTGTTTTGGTTTCCCCACGTGCGATAGTCGATCTTGCCGTCGCCATTGGTGTCTTCAATCTGCTGGCCGTCGCCAAACACCGTGCCTTCGCAAGTGCGGATGGCCATCTCGGCACAGCCGTCGCCATCGAAGTCGGCAACAGCGAAGCTCGACGAGTTGCCCAGAATGATGCCAGGTCCGCCCTTGATGCGCCAGAGCAAAGTGCCATCAAGCTTATAGGCATCCCAGATAACAGCCCAGAGACAGTCCTTCTGTGAGTAGCTGGCTCCTGAGCCGTCGCTGATGACGTTGCCGTTAGCATCTTTCTCGCTCTGCAGACGTTTCACGATGATTTCAAACTCTCCATCGCCGTCGAGGTCGCCCACGCTCACATCGTTGGCCGTGTAGACAATCTTAGCGGTGTTCTCATACACGTCCTTCGTGTCCTTCAGCGGGATGCTGATGTATGGTTGGCCGCCGCTCACCTGCGCACGCTTCAACGTGAACGTGGAGAGGGTGTCGCTACTGCCGGCGTAGGTCAGGCGATAGTGGTTGTCGGCAGAGGTACTGGCCGAGCCGTCTTGAAAGCAAGTGCGGTTCTTGATGTTTGAGGCGATGCGACTTTCCTTGCCGTTTCCCGTTCGACGGTAGAGGTCGAAGCCCGTCGTTGCATCGTCGCCGGGCAACATGCGCCAGCTGACAAGCACCTTTCCCGTGTGTTGCTGGTAGTCGCCCAGCGAAGCATTCTTGGCTCCGTTGATGCTCGCCCAGAGGGCGCGCTCGTTGAGGTTGTTGGTCTGAGCTGATGTTTGGTTGGCTCCAAACACGAGGCTTAATGCTAAAAGGATGGTTTGAGGTAGTTTCATGAGTCAGAGTCTTTTTTGTCGTTGCAAAGATACGAAAAGTAGAGGGCAAAACAAAGAAACTCATTTCTTTTTTTGCCGAGACGGAGTATTTTCACAAAGAAAATGTAGGGACGCGGCGTGCCGCGTTATGGAATTAGCTTTTCCCACTCCAATTACGCGACACGTCGCGTCCCTACATGTGATGGCCAAAAAGTATATTACCACCAAAAATAATTGGTTCGTGCATGAATCTTGGTGAATTGTTCGCCGATTTCAGTTTTTCTTCGTAACTTTGCCCACGTGAACGGCCTGCTTCTACTACTGCGCGTTCATTATGATAATAGTTGAAAGAAATGATGTACTTCGGAGAGATCATATCGCTGTGCGTGGCGGCACTTTGGACGGTGTCTGCACTCTCGAGCGAAATCGCGAGCAAACGCATGGGAGTGCTTGTGCTTAACTTCTGGCGCATGGTCTTGGCACTATTGTTCTCGGTAGTGCTGATGTGGGTGGCCACAGGAAAGCCGTTGCCCCTCGAAGCTGGCTGGCAAGCCTGGGCGTGGTTGCTGGGTAGCGGACTCGTGGGATACTTCCTCGGCGACTGGTGTCTCTTCAATAGCTATGTCGTCATGGGTTCGCGCTTCGGCCAACTCTTCATGACACTTGCACCGGCTTTCACCGCTTTCTTTGCCTGGACGATGATTGGGCAGACGCTCTCGTGGCATTCGCTGCTCGCGATGGTAGTCACGCTGGCGGGAATCGCCGTGGCCGTAAGTGACAAGAGCGGTACGGAAGACGGACAGCCATTGCCGCGACGTGGCATCCTCTATGGGCTCGGTGCTGCGCTGGGACAGGGCTTCGGCTTGGTGATGAGCAAGATTGGCATCGACTTTTATACGTCTGCCTTGCCTGCAGAACGGCTGGCCGACATCAGCAACTACGTTCCCTTCGGCAGCAACCTCATCCGTTGCATCGCCGGACTCGTCTGCACATGGTTGTGGCTGATGGCGATGAGAGAGTGGGGAAAGAAACGGTCGGTGCGTAGTGTGGGACTCTCCACCGATCATCCGCTTGCAGAGCGGCCGCGACCTTCATTGATGAGTTCGCTGCGCGACAAGCGTGCCGTTCTGGCCATGCTGATTACCGTGCTTTCGGGACCGTTTATCGGAGTGGGTCTTTCGCTGATGGCGGTGCAACACACAGCAGCCGGCATCGCCTCCACGCTGATGGCCACGACGCCCATTCTCATTCTGTTGCCATCGCGTTGGTTGTTCCATCAACCCGTCACCATGAGAGCCGTACTTGGTGCTGCCATCTCGTGTGTTGGCGTTTCTTTATTTTTCTTGTTGTAGATTTCTGCTTATTTTCTTGCAGATGTCAAAAAGATTTACTAATTTTGCAGCCGGAAACTTACGTCGTTTGCTGAAAGCACCCGTGAAGAGACATCGGAAAGTGCCGCAAAGACGCCGTTTCAAGCAGCCTTCGGGCTTGCGAAAAGGCTCCAGAAGAGCTTCCCTATCATACGGGGGAATAGCGGCTTCTGTTGCCTCCTTCCCTTGGGAGTAGTGATACTCTATACTGATTGTTTTTTTATGTTAATAAAATTTTTTCATTTAAGATCGGGAGTGTCTGGGAAGATACTCCCGATTTTTTGTTGGTTACAACGCAATTTGAGCGTGTGAAAGCTGTTTGGAATGTGAGAAGGAATAAGGACGGCCTGTAAGGCCAACAGCTACCAGCCCAGGGCAACGCCCTGGGTATACGATAGAAAGTAATGTCGCCCTGGAAGGGCAAAAGCGTTGATTATTAATGCTTTTGCCCTTCCAGGGCGATGATTGTTGCAAACATAAAACCCAGGGCGCTGCCCTGGGCTATGTGCTTGTTGGCCTTTCAGGCCGTCTTTTTCCCTCATCGCTCCTGAAGGGCGCGCTTCTGCTGCTCGGCAGCTTTCTTGCGTGCTTCCTTATTGATGTCGGCAACATTGGTGCGACGATAGTAGCCGCGACTTTCACCATCGCTTGCGAGAACCAGCGAGTCACCGGAAAGGAACACGACGTCGCAGGTGTCGTTGCGGTAGCCCGCCAGTTCCATCTCCTCAGAATCATCTTTCTTCTGGTATTCGCGGCTGGTCATTACGAGTCGACAGTTCAGGATGTGCCATTCGGTGAAGTAGAGCAGTCGTGGATAGACCACCGGGCTTTGGTCTTCGAGCGGCGACTTGCGCACGTAGCCCACACTCTGGGCCGTCCACTGGCGTTTCAGCGAGAATCCGTATTCGCGCGGCACGAAGAACTCTTTCTTCACCGAGTCGGGCATCGACTCTTCGAGAATGGCTTGTGCCTGTGGCGTCATGTTGGTGGCATCGCGCCATTTCGGCATCACCACATAGCACCACGTCCCCTTCAGCTCATCGAGGTTTAGCACAAAGTCGGCAACCGTGGAGTCTGTGGGGTTGCGCATCAGGCCAATCCAGTCGCCCACCTTCAGACGTCCCATCACGCGATTGTGGCGATGAGCATCGATGATGTTGTAAGTGACAGGGTCGCTGCCGTCGCCTGGCAGCAGAATCACCACCGAGTCGCTGCAGCCCTCGCAGGCCAGTCCGTAGATGGTGCTGTCGCCCTCTAGCAGCTGTTCGCGGTTGAGCTTCCCTTCGGAGGTGGGTTCGGGTAGAGGCTTTTCGGTTTCTTTCTGCACGCAGGCTGCCATGAGTGCTACGAGCCCCCATGCGGCGAAGATTGCTTTCGTTCGTTTCATGTTGTGTGGTTGTCGATGAGAGTTATTCTGCTGGCATGAGACCCTCAATGTACTTGCAGAGGATGGCGATGCCGCGCTTGTTCTCGCCACCCTGAGGAATGATCAGGTCGGCATAGCGCTTGGTGGGCTCGATGAACTGCTCGTGCATGGGCTTCAGGACGGAAAGATAGCGGTCGACGACCATCGAAACGGTGCGGCCGCGGTCGATGGTGTCACGTTGTATGTTGCGGATGAGTCGCTCGTCAGGATCGGTATCGACGAAAATCTTCAAGTCCATCATGTCGCGCAGTCGCTTGTTGATGAGTGACATGATTCCTTCAATGATGATGACGGGCTTCGGCTCTACATGGATGGTATCGGGGAGTCGGTTGGAGAGTATATAAGAATAGGTGGGTTGCTCGATGGCCTGTCCCTGCCGCAACTCGTTCACTTGGCGAATGAGCAGCTTCCAGTCGAAGGCGTCGGGATGGTCGAAGTTAATGGCCTTGCGCTCTTCGTCGGTGAGTGCGGTGGTGTCGTTATAATACGAGTCGAGGGGAACGACGGCTACATAGTGTGGCGGCAGCGCCTCGACGATTTTCTTTACTACTGTTGTCTTGCCGGATCCTGTTCCGCCGGCGATTCCAATGATGGTGACTTTATCCATGATGAGATGTTGAGAATTCTATGGTGTTAAAAGCATGTTGCGATAGTATTCGGCCTTGCGCTCGACGGCGAGGGGATAGGCGCGTGAGGAACTGGGCATGCGGTAGAGGCGCAGCTGGCGATTCTCGAAAGAGAACTCGATGTGCTGGCCCACCTGCGGCTGTTCGCCGATGTTCAACTGTTGGCAGAGCACATCGGTGGCCTTCTGTCCTGTGGTGCAGACGGCCCGACATGCAGGAATCTGCCTGAGCAGTGCCGCGATGTCGGTGGCCTCTACCACCTCCAGGTCTTTGTCGCTGGCGGTGTTCTTCAGTCTTCTCACGGCGGAGGCGGTATCGTAGAGGCCGATGCCTTGCTCGCGCAGCATTTGCTCGATGAGCTCGCGGCGGTAGGTGCGGTGTGCCTCGTCGATGTAGTAGAGCTTGTCGTTGTGGAAGCAGATGCCGCAAATTCGCCAGAAGTCGTTGGTGTAGTTGGGGTAGAAGAAGTCCATTGCCCAGCGCTTGCGCGACGGTGGAAAGCTGCCGAGGATGAGCAACCTACAGCCATCGTGCAAGAAAGGCTGCCAGGGATGACGCTCTATTTCAACTTCAGACGCTCCCGATGGAAGAGGAGTCTGACCATTCTTGACGAATCGTTCTTTGTCCATACGCTATCCCGGCTCTTGGTGAGTCGGGGCGAGCTCTTTTACTTCTGCTCCTTCAGCAGATACATCACTACGGGCAGGTGATCGCTGAAGCCGTCGAGCCATACGCCACCGGCGGTGGTACGCTTGGGTGAACCTTTATACTTACCCTCGTTTTGTATCAGATAGTCGCGGCGGAACACCTCGTTCTTCCAGAACTTCAGCTGCGAGTAGTCTTTCTCGCCATTCTTGTTCAGGGCATTGGGCGAAACCACAATCTGATCGAAGAGGTTCCACGAGCCGTTATACATGAGCGTTCCCTTGCCCTGCTTCACGAGGATGTTGTACCAAGGGTTGAACATATCGTCGGGTCCCACCTTGTCGACATCGGGCTTACACGACAGAACGTCGACCATACTCTTGCTGGTGGGGTCGTCGTTGAGGTCGCCCATGATGAACACGCGGCGGTCGGGTTCCTCGGCCAGCAGCTTGTCCTTCACGGCACGAGCCTGCTTAGCAGCGAGCTCGCGATAGTAGCTGCCAGAGAAACGGCTCGGCCAGTGGCACACGATAACGGCTACGGGGTCGCCTGCTATACGGCCCTTCGTTGTGAGGAAGCCACGTGTGGCGCGGTTCTTCTCGATGTCCTCCTGCAGTTCGTAGACGTAAGGATAGAGCGTGACGTCTTCAACTTCGAAGAGTGCGGGGTTGTAGAGCATTGCACAATCAACGCCACGCTGGTCGGGACCCTCTACGTGTACATATTTATATCCGCGAGCAGCCAGCTCGGGTTGAGCCACGAGGTCGTCGAGGCAGTGTGCATTCTCAACCTCGCTGACGCCGATGACCGCACAGCCTACGCCCGGCAGCACATCGGTGCCCAGCTCTGAGAGCACACGCGCCATGTTGTGCAGCTTGTGGGTATACTTCATTTCGTTCCACTTATAGGAGCCTTCGGGCAGGAATTCGTAGTCGTTCTTGCCTTCGTCGTGGATGAGGTCGAAGAGGTTCTCGAGGTTGTAGAAACCGACTCCGTAGGCCGAGAACTTCTTCTGTGCCGATGCCGACAAACATGCCACCAGCATCAAGGCTAAAAGGATTGTTTGTTTTTTCATCATAGGTCGTTTTGGTATTTATTCTGCAAATATCGCAATAAAAATTGATATTACGGCAAAAAATTAGAAAAAAATAGCGAAAATTGTTTTTATTATGGAAAAAATTTTGTTACTTTGCAACAGAAAGGCCAAAACAATCTGCATAATAATAAATTACAAAAACCCGATAAAATGCGAAAGAAATTAAAATTAGCATTGTTTGCACTCTGCTGTACAGCAACTGTCACTGCGCAGGTCGACACCAAGCAAGGACAAGATGCCACCGTCGATGAGTCGGCATTCACCTTCACGGAGTCGCAGCTGGGCGAAGACGACAACGTCTCGCAGGAGGTAACCGTGCTAGGAATGAACAGTAATGCCTACGCCAGTGAGGTAGGCTACAAGTGGAGTCCGGCCCGATTCAAGTTTCGTGCCTATAACTCCAAGTACAACGACATCTACATCAACGGCAACCCTGCCAACGATGCAGAGCGCGGCGAGTTCCGTTACTCGCTCGTGGGAGGACTGAACAACCAGACACGTGGTGTGGAGGCTTCGCTGCCCTTCGAGGACAATATCTTCGCAATGACGTCTCTGGGTGGTTCCAACAACTACAACTTCCGGCCGAGTGCCATGCCCGCAGGCCATCGCCTGTCGGTGGCTGGTGCCAACCGTAACTACATCTTCCGCGGCATGTACAACTACAGCTCAGGCTATAATGCCAAAGGCTGGGCGTGGTCGATGGGTCTCACCTATCGCTATGCCGGCGAAGGATATGTAGAGGGCACGTTCTACAACGCCCTGAGCTACTATCTCGGCGTGGAGAAGATGTTCAACCCGCAGCACTCGCTGTCGCTCGTCACATGGGGTAACCCCACAGAGCGCGGTGCACAGGCTGCCTCGACCGACGAGATGTACTGGCTGGCCAACGACCGTTTCTACAATCCCAACTGGGGTTATCAGAACGGCAAGAAGCGCAACTCACGCATCATCCACGACTGGGCACCCTCGGCTTTGCTCACTTGGGACTGGAACATCGACCACTCTGCCAAGCTCACCACGACGCTTTTCGGCAAGTATGCCATGTATAGCAGCTCGCGTCTGAACTACAACAACTCGACCAACCCCACGCCCGACTACTACAGCTTGATGCCGAGCTACAACTACAACGTGTGGGATCCCACCGATACCGACAACCGCACCGCTTCCGGACTCGAAGCTTGGCAGGCCAGCTACGACTACCTCTCGGCATCGAAGGCTAACCGGCAGATCAATTGGGACCAGCTCTATTTCTCGAACAAGGCGGTTTCGGCACAGGGCGGCGACGCCATGTACTATTTGCAGGCCTATCACGACGACCAGCTGACCATCAGCCTTGCCTCGTCGCTGAACAAGCAGCTCTCGAAGACGCAGAAGCTCAACGCAGGCTTCAACCTCTCGACCAACAAGGGCATGCACTATCAGACGATGGAAGACCTGCTCGGTGCCAGCACGTTCCACAACGTGAACACCTACGTCGTCGGAACCTATCTTAGCAGCGACATGCAGGCCATGTACGATGCCGACCACCCGAACAAAGAAATCAAGGTTGGCGACCGCTTTGCCTACGACTACAACATCTTCGTGAACCGCATGAACCTCTGGGCAACCTATGCCGAGAACTTCGGACCCCTGCACTACTTCCTGTCGGGCCGCATCGGCGGTGAGACGCTGCAGCGCGAAGGCATGATGCGCAACGGTCTTGCCCTCAACAACTCTCTCGGCAAGAGCAAGACTGCCAGCTTCCTCGACGGTGGTGGTAAGTTCGGTGCCATGCTGAACATGGGCAAGGGCGTCACACTCATGGGCGGTATCGGTTATGAGAAGAAAGCTCCCGTTGCACGCTCGGCGTTTGCAGCCCCGCAGATGAACAACGACTTCGTTCGCGACCTGCGCAACGAGGATGTGTTCTCCTCCGAACTGGGCTTGCAACTCGAGACCAGCTGGGTGCATGCTAACCTCAATGCCTACTACAGCCGTCTCGGCCATGTGGCAGAATATAGCATGTACTACGACGACTCGCAGAACTCCTTCTCCTATGTCTCCATCAATGGCATCAAGAAGGTCTACTACGGACTGGAGCTCGGCTTGAACTTCAAGGTGAACTCCACCTTCAACATCAAGGCGCTTGGTGCCCTCACCGAAGCGAAGTACATCAACGATGCCGATGTGGCTTACGTGAAGTCGCAGGACGGCAAATCTTATAACGACGTAGTTCTCTCGAGGGGCATGCATGAAGGCTGCACGCCGCTCTCTGCTGCCAGCATCGACCTGAACTACCACTCGGGCGGCTGGTTCATCGACCTCATCGGTAACTACTACGACCGCATCTACCTCTACTACACGCCCGTCACTCGCTACGCCAGCGAGAACCTCCTCCGCGACGACCTGGGCAACGACTCCTACAACCGCTACGACCAGGCCAAGGGCGACGGCGGCTTCATGCTCGATGCCTCCATCGGTCGCAGCATCTATCTGAAGCGCGGTTCGCTCAGCATCAACCTCATGCTCACCAACATCCTGAACAACACGAAGATTGTGACGGGTGGTATGGAGCAGAATCGTAAGGACCGCAAGAACGTGAACGACGAGGACATGCGCGCCTACAAGTTCCAGAAGTCTCCGAAGAAGTTCTACGCCAACGGCACGAACGGTATGCTTATCGTAACCTACAAATTCTAAAAAGCGACAGACTCTTATGAAAGCAATGAAATATTTGTTCCTGGCAGCAGCGACATGTTTCGCGCTGACCTCGTGCCTCGACGGCGACGACTCACTGCTTAACGACGACTGGAAAGATCCGCAATTCCAGGAAGCTCCGTTCGGCAACAACAGCATCACCGAAGACGGCGTCATCACCATCGCTGAACTGAAGGATCACCCCAAATACCGTTCCGCCATTGCCAATAGCGGCAATAAGCTCGTGGAAGACGATATCAAGCTGCGCGTCCGCGTAGGCGGTAACGACATCGGCGGCAACCTCTACAAGCAGTTTGCCGTGCAAGACGAGACGGGCGGACTCATCGTCGCCGTCAACCAGGGCGGACTCAACGGCTATCTGGCTGAGGGCCAGGAGCTCATCATCGCCCTCAAAGGCCTCTTCATCGGCGGCTACGGCAACCAGATTGAACTCGGTGCACCCTATAACGGACAAATCGGCCGTATGTCGAAAGACCTGTGGAACACGCACTTCAAACTCGTTGGTCCCATTCCCGAGAAAGGCTTGGAGCCGATTGAGTTCACTAAAGAAGTGCAGGATAACATCAGCACCTATTGCGGAATGTTGGTCAAGCTGTCGAACGTCACCTTCAAGAGTGCCAACGGCAAGAAGACATTCGTCGACGGAGCTCAGTCGGGTGGTAACTACTTCACCCAGCAAGTCGACGGGTTCTCGTCGAGCAAACTCATCGTGCGCACCAGCTCCTACGCCGACTTTGCTGCTACGGTGCTTCCCTACGACACAATTAATAAGGTGAAGATTCCGTGCAACCTCATCGGCATCGCCACCCGCTATCGCGACACGTGGCAGATCATGCTGCGCAAGACCAGCGACCTGGAAATCCTGAAGTAAGGACGAAAGGCGACGGATGAATAGTAAATCATTTCCTATCGAACAAAAATAAAAAATATAGCAATATGAAAAAAGTAATCTATTCTATGCTGGCACTGCTCTGTGCCGCATTCGCATTCACAAGTTGTGAAGACGTCCCCATGCCTTACGACCAGCCAGGCGAGGGTGGGGAAGACCCTATTGTCATTCAGCCTACTGGCGACGGAACAGTCGACAATCCCTACAACGTGATGGCCGCTCTGGAGTACATTGAGAGTCTTGGCGCCGATGTAGAGTCAGAGCAAAACATCTACATCAAGGGTGTAATCGTAAGTATAACAGAAGAGTACTCGACTCAGTTCGGAAATGCTCGTTTCTTTATCTCAGACGATGGCACAAATAATAATCAATTTGAAGTCTATCGCGCCATGTATCTGGGCAACAGGAAATTTACCGCTGGCGACACCCAGATTCAGGAAGGCGACACCGTGGTGGTTTGCGGAAAAGTGGTGAACTACAAAGGCACTAAGCCCGAGACTGTTCAAAACAAGGCGTACCTCTACTCGCTCAACGGCATCATGGGTGGCGGCGTCGGCCCTGGCCCAGGTGGCGATACTGGTCAGCCTAAGGGCGACGGCACGTTGCAGAATCCTTACAACACGGCTGGTGTGGTGAACTACATCAAGACGCTGGGCAGCGATGTCGAGAGCCCGGGACAGGTCTATGTGAAGGGAACGATTGTCAGCATCAAGGAGGAATATGGTCTCCAGTTCGGCAATGCAACCTTCGATATTGGCGATCCTGGCACTGGTGTGACCTTCACGGCATATCAGCTGAACTACTTCGACAACAAGAAGTACACCGGCGGTACGAACATCAAGGTCGGCGACGAGGTCATTCTCTTTGGACATGTGGTGAACTTCCGCGGTAACACGCCTGAAACCGTGAGGGGTAAGGCTTACCTCTACTCGCTGAACGGACAGACCAGCGGCGAACAGACAGAAGGACAGCCGAAGGGTAGCGGAACGCTTGCCGATCCCTTCAATCCGGTTGCTGCCAACAACTATGCCAGCTCGCTGGCCGCTGATGCAAAGAGCGATAAGGACGTCTACATCAAGGGTAAGATTTCGCGCATTGCCAACAATGGTGAGTTCGGTACTCAGTATGGCAACGCCACGTTCTACATCTCTGAGGATGGTGGTCAGTCTAACGAGTTCTATGTGTTCCGCACACTCTATCTCGGCAACGAGAAGTACACGGGTGGCGACAACATCAAGGTCGGCGACGAGGTCGTTATCTGCGGTAAGGTGACCAACTATAGGGGTAACACACCTGAGACCGCTGCCAACGAGAGCTTCCTCTACTCGCTCAACGGCGTCACGAAAGGTGGCGGCAGCGGTGGCGGTGATGATCAGCAGGGCAATGTGAAGATCACCACCGATGGCAATATCGTCACGTTCACGGTCGAAGGCACAAATCCTTCCTTCAGCTCGGCTGTCGACCTGAATGAGCAGGGATGGGCCAACCAGGATAAGGTGACGAGCCTGACGCTTGCCGACGGAACCGTTATCACATTCGGACAGGGCGAAGGTAGCAATGCCCCAGCGTTCTACACAGCAACGAAGGGTGTGCGCGTCTATGCCAAGAACACCATCACCATCAGCGGTGCAGCGGTATCGAAGGTCGTGCTCACCTGCGATTCCTACAACGGAACCAACTACACGGGCAATAGCACGATGTATGCTACTGCCAGCGGCACCACCTTCGTCATTTGCAACGAACACAGCGAGGCAAAGGGTGGCGAGCAGCTGCGCGTGCAGGCGATTGAAATCACCTATGCCCAATAAGCAGCAATAGGCACTTCATTCATAAGAATCGGGTGGCGATGTGAGTCGCTGCCCGATTCCTTTTCTCCCTCTTCGCTCCTGCTTTTTGTCTGCAAAAGACTCCTTTTCTCCCTCTTCGCTCCTGCCTTTTCTCTGCAAAAACGTAAAAAATAAGGAGGCGAAGTGAAAATAAGCAACAAAAATTTGCACATTCCGAGAAAACTTCGTACCTTTGCAGCCCGTAATGTGTGATTGCGCCTTGGCGGGTCCGCATCAGCGATTGAAAATTCAATAATTTAACAACAAACAATAAAACGAAACAATGAAAAAAGGTATTCATCCCGAAAACTATCGCCCCGTCGTGTTCCGTGACATGTCCAACGGCGATATGTTCCTTACAAAGTCCACCGCGAAGACAAATGATACCGTGGAATTTGAAGGCGAAACTTACCCTGTGGTAAAAGTCGAAATCTCTAACACCTCTCACCCCTTCTACACGGGTAAGAGCACGCTCGTTGACACCGCCGGTCGCGTCGACCGCTTCATGAGCCGCTACGGTAAGATTAAGAAGTAATACCACCTGTAACGATATAATAAAAGTGCGTTCGGACGTAGTTGCATATGCGGCCGACCGCACTTTTTTCTTTCCCACATCATCTGAATCCTCTTTTCCCTCATCATCTGAATCCTTTGCCTTATGAATAAACGATCAAACCTCAAGCATCTCATCTTGTTGCTCATGGCGGCACTCGCCATCATGGCTTGCGGCGGCAGCGACGATCCCGAAAACCCCGACGTAAACCCCTCGCAGACCAACGTGAACCGCAACAACACGGCACAAAACGCTGTCTATGGGCGGATGGAGTTCCCGAGGCTGAAAGGCGGTCCGAACAACATCGTCATCATCCATACCGTTCCCGAGTTCGGCGTGAACTACTGCGTGGAGTGGGATAGCGACCTGAAGCCAGAAGGCTGGACGCCCGAAGGCACGCTGCGCTCGCAGCGCTGGTCGTGCTACCAGATGCATCCTGGCAACAGCAGCAGCAAGACCGACCGCAAGCCTTACAACGAGGGCGGGGAGTTCAGCGAGTACCCCAACGACCCCGACTTGTCGTCGAAGTATCATTTCACGTCCGACCCTTATCGCTTCTCGGGCTACGACCACGGCCACATCATCGCTTCTGCCGACCGTGCCTACTCGTTCAACAAGCGGGCAAACACGCAGACGTTCTACATGACGAACATGCAGCCGCAGATAAACGGCTTCAATGCAAAGGTGTGGGCAAACATGGAGGCACAGGTGCGCCGCTGGAACAACAACAGCTTCCGCGATACACTCTACGTTGTGAAGGGCGGAACCATCGACCGCTGGGACCAAATCATCACCACCATCGGCTCTGGCCAGAACAAGATTCCCGTGCCGAAATACTTCTTCATGGCGTTGCTCTGCAAGAAGAAAACCAACAACACCAACAGCACGACGGGCGGCTATCGCGCATTGGGCTTCTGGATTCAGCATAAGTCGAACGTCAGCACCGACCTTTCTCCCTATGTGGTGAACATCGACGAACTCGAACGCCTCACCGGCATCGACTTCTTCTGCAACCTGCCCGACCAGTACGAACAAATTGTCGAGTCGCTGTCGCGCGAACAAGTACTGCGTGCCTGGAACCTCGAATAGACAGACGAACGTTTTTTGTTTAAGACATACGGGACATACGAACGATTTTTATTTGAGACATACGGGACATATGTACAGAATTTTTTGAGACATACGGGACACACGTACAGAAGTTTTTGAGACATACGGGACAAACGAACAGAGGCTTTTAAGACATAAGAAACATACGAACGGACGTTCGGAAATAAAAAAGCAGACGGACTTGGAGTTTTACTCTCTTTGTCCGTCTGTTCTTATTTGATGACTACGAAAACGTATGATCTTTTGTCACGTATGTCTTAAAACTTCTGTTCGTCTGTCCCGTATGTCTTAAAAACAGTTCGTATGTCTTAAAAAACATCGTATGTCTTAAAACTTCCGTTCGTCTGTCCCGTATGTCTTAAAAATAATCGTTCGTATGTCTACTTAATCCTGAGGATGCGCTTCGGCGCCTTCTGTGCCTTCTGTTCGGTGCCTACCACTCCCGACTTTGAGTAATAGTAGTCATCGTAGTAGTAGCCGTCCCAGCCATAGTAGTAGTCGTTCCAGTTGGGCGACGACGTGTGACGCAGCTGGAAGTCTACGCGGCTCTCGCCATCGTAGATGGTTCCCTCGAAGTAAGCATCGTCAAGCCGGTAGTTCTCGATCCAAAGCGTCGTTCCCTCCTCAACGAAGTACACGGTGATGGTGCGATAGTTCACCGTCCACTCGATGTGGTTGGCCACGTAGTTGCGTCCCCAGCCGGCGTTGTTATAGTAGTCAATCCAGTAGCCCGTGCCGCTGCTGTAGCGGTAGGGGTCGCGGAGGAAGCAGATCTCCGAATAGGTGGCATCGTAGACGCGTCCGTCCCATTCAGAAGACATATACATGTTACCGCGCCAAGTACCCTCCAGGGTGTAGGCGATTGCATCGTCGTCGTCCCATTCGCAGCTTGTGAACGACACGGACAGCACTGCCATGAGCAGAAGCGTCCAGAGTGTGTACCATTTCTTCATAGTTGTGAGGCCCCCCTCTTATCCTCCCGTAGGGAAGGAAGCCACGCAGGGGCTTGGGCTTTGGTTTATACTTTTTTGTTGTTTTCTACTTGCTGATTTCTCGCTTTTCGATTTCTCTGTTGCAAAGATACTGCTTTTTCGTGGGCTAACAAAACGTTTTTCCATATTCTTTCGTAGGAATTCCCCTATAGTTTCTGTTATTTTCCCTAATAAACATTAAAACTTGAAACCAGAAACTCGAAACCAGAAACTTTTTGCTTATCTTTGTAGAGAGAATTTTTTAAACCAACAATACGAAAAGAAAATGAAGACTGTTTATGATTTCGCTGTCAAAGACAGAAAAGGCAAAGACGTAAGACTGAAGGAGTATCAGAACGAAGTGCTCCTCATCGTGAACACCGCTACGAAGTGTGGCTTCACACCCCAGTACGACGAACTGGAGGCCCTCTACAAGAAATATCACGCCGACGGCTTCGAGGTGCTCGACTTCCCCTGCAACCAGTTCGGCCAGCAGGCTCCCGGTACCGACGAGAGCATCCACGAATTCTGCAAGCTCACCTTCGGCACCGACTTCCCCCGCTTCAAGAAGGTGAAGGTGAACGGCGACGATGCCGACCCGCTCTTCAAGTTCCTCAAGGAGCAGAAGGGCTTTGCCGGTTGGGACATGGAGCACCCCATTGCACACATCCTCGACGACATGCTGTCGAAGGCCGATCCCAACTACAAGGATAGTCCCGACATCAAGTGGAACTTCACGAAGTTCCTCATCAACAAGCGCGGACAAGTGGTAGCCCGTTTCGAGCCCACGGAGAAGATTGAAAACATCGCAGCTCAGATTGAAAAGCTGCTGCATGAGTAATCATAAACATGGAACGAGTAAAATGCTTAATCATCGGTAGCGGACCTGCAGGCTACACCGCTGCCATCTATGCCGGACGTGCCAACCTGCAGCCGGTGCTCTATTGTGGTCTGCAGATGGGTGGTCAGCTCACACAGACCACCACCGTGGAGAACTTCCCCGGCTACCCCGAGGGTGTCGACGGCAACGAGATGATGATGCAACTGCGCCAGCAGGCCGAGCGCTTCGGCTGCGATATGCGCGATGGCATCATCGAGAAGGTAGACTTCTCCCATCGTCCCTACGTCGTGACCACCGATCGCGGCGTGGAAGTGGAGGCCGACACGGTGATTATCGCCACCGGTGCCTCTGCCAAATACCTCGGCCTCGACGACGAGAAGAAGTACAACGGCATGGGCGTGTCGGCATGTGCCACCTGCGACGGCTTCTTCTATCGCAAGAAGACGGTGGCCGTTGTGGGCGGTGGCGACACAGCCTGCGAGGAAGCCATCTATCTCGCCCAGCTCTGCAAGAAGGTATACCTCATCGTTCGCAAACCCTATCTGCGCGCCAGCGATGTGATGCAGAAGCGCGTCTTCGAGAACGAGAAGATAGAAGTGCTCTTCGAACACAACACCGTTGGCCTCTATGGCGAAGGCGGTGTGGAGGGAGCCCATGTGGTGCGCCGCAAGGGCGAGCCCGACGAGGAACGCTACGACCTGCCCATCGACGGCTTCTTCCTCGCCATCGGCCACAAGCCCAACACCGATGTGTTCCGCCCATTCGTGGCTGTCGACGAGACAGGCTACATCCGCACCATCGACGGAACGCCGCGCGTGGCCTCTGCCGCCAATCCTGCTGAAGCCCTGCCCGGCATCTTCGCTGCTGGCGACTGCGCCGATCCCGTCTATCGCCAGGCCATCGTCGCTGCCGGTAGTGGTTGCAAGGCCGCCCTCGAAGCCGAGCGCTACCTGCAGACGCTGTAGACAGTTCACAAAACAATTCATCCCCGTCATAACTGCCGGCACTCATCACGCAGATGGGTGCCGGTGTTTTGTTTGAAAACGAAAAACTTTTAAAAGGTAGAAAGTGAATGGAACTCATTGCTTGCCTGGGTGTTAAGCAATACGCTAGTTAGTGTAGAACAATGCTCTCTACCATGCAGAGCATAGCTCTGGTGATTAAGGAGCATAGCTATAGTACTTCCAAAGCATAGCTTTTGGCGTCTAGGAGCATTGCTTTTAGGCGCTGGGAGTATTGCTTTTAGGCGCTGGGAGCATTGCTTTGGGAGTCTGGAAGCATAGCTCTTGGCATCCATTTTTCTTGCTCTTGCAGTCCGAACGCATAGTCTTTGTTCTCCGTGGCTATTGTTCTCTATATTTGAAAACAATTCCTCGGTCTGAATGGTATCGTTTGTTTGTCTCGTCAGTCATTTTATAGAAAACGTGACGTTTCCTGATTTTTGTTGACGATTAGTAAATCAACCTCCCATCCTCCCGTTTCTTCTTGGAACGCCTTTGTACAAAGGGTTTGGACCACGGGAGGTCTCTCGCCGAAACCTCCCGTCAACCTCCCGTTTTCAGAAGAGATACACCCATTGTCGTGTATCGATTTTGATCCTACTTGAATAGGCAAATAGCAGAAAATGGTTTTCCATAAATTGCGATAACCCTTGTGCGAAAAAGGGGAATGGGGTGGGTTGGACGGGAGGTTGGCAGGAGGTAGAACGAAGAAACCTCCCGTGCCGCGAGCCCTTTGTGTAAAGGGGTTTTAGAGGATTACGGGAGGATGGGAGGTAGAAACGAGTGTTGACAAAAATTCTGGAATCGTCAGGCTGGCAGCCACCACAAATCAGGAATCGTCAGAACCAGCTATTGCCTTTTCGTCTTCACCACTGAGGTAAGGATGCTGATGGTGATGGTGCCGAAGATGATGAGGAGGCTGAGGCCGGTGGAGATTTCAATGTGTGGCACATAGGGTAGGTGGCAATGCAGCAGGAGCTTGATGCCGACGAAGATGAGTACGATGCCGAGTCCGTACTTCAGATAGGCGAAATACTTCGCGATGGCGGCGAGGGCGAAATAGAGTGCACGCAGGCCGAGGATGGCGAAGATGTTAGACGTTAGCACGATGAACGGGTCTTGTGTCACGGAGAACACGGCCGGGATGGAGTCAACGGCGAAGGCGATGTCGCTGGTCTCGATGACAAGGAGTGCGACGAAGAGGGGAGTGGCTTTTAATTGATAATTGACAGTTGACAATTGATAGTTCTTTCCCCGCTGTTGCTCAGAATGCGGCGAAGCCGAGTGGTGATTTGTATTGCCCTTTGCCTCTCTGATGAAGAACTTCCCGCCATGCATGCGGTCGGTGACGGGGAAGAAACGGCGGAACAGCCGTACGAAGATATTACGCGAGGGGTCGGGCTGTGCTTCCTCGTCGTGGGTGAACATCTTTGCACCGCTATAGAGGAGGAACACGCCGAAGATGGCGAGCACCCACTCGAAGCGGGTGACGACGGCAGCACCGAGGAAGATGAAGATGCTGCGCAGGACGAGGGCTCCGATGATTCCCCAGAACAACACCTCGTGCTGGTATTTGCGTTCTACGCCGAAGAACGTGAACAGCATGAGGAACACGAAGAGGTTGTCGACGGAGAGCGATTTCTCGATGAGATAGCCGGAGAGGAACTCCAGCGCCTTCTGGTGCGGGTCGATGGGGTAGAAGAAGTAGATGCCTGCGCAGAACAGCAGCGACACGACAATCCAGACGACGGTCATGTGCAAGGCTTCGCTGATGCTCACCTCGTGCTGTCCCTTGCGCCCGAACGACTTCAGGTCGATGGCAAGCATGAGGAGCACCAGTGCGTAGAAAAGTATCCAGCCCCAAAGGGGTATCAGTTCTGAATGCATAAGTCACAAGTTGGAGCAGCGGAGCTGCGTTCAAAGCGCTAAAGCGCGGGTAAAGCCCTGCGGGCGTGTAAGGAGCCTTCGGCTCGTGTAAGGCTGCTTCGCAGCGGGGAAGGCCCTTCGGGGTTCCACGCGCTAGCGCGGTTTGCTCTGCAAAGGTACAATAAATTCCTCAACCTGCAAAGGAATCATTATTACAATCGTGTTACGATGGTGTTTTTTTAGGGTATGAGATGGACAATGGCACAAGGATGCCCAGCAGTAAGACCCCAAAGGGGTCGCACTATGCGTAACCGCAGGTCTTAACCTGCGGTGGTAAGACATCCACATGGCTACGACCCCAAGGGGGTCGCACATCAAGAATAACGGTGTTATTGTGCGACATCTTCGAAGTCGTCTCCTGCATGCTTACCCATTCCGCAGGTCAAGACCTGCGGTTACCATAGTGCGACCTCTTCGAGGTCCTTTTGAACGCGCCGCAGGCGTATTTGAACCGCTGCGAAGCAGCATTGAACCGCGCCGCAGGCGTATTTGAACCGCTGCTTCGCAGCTTTTGAACGGCGCCGCAGGCGCTTTGCTCCGCAGGCGCTTATTCGCTGTCGTTGATGACTTGGAAGTTGAAGGCGTCGAAGTCGGCATAGCCGCCTGTGCGCTGGGTGGAATAGCAGAACAGGGCGTAGCGCGTGCCCATGAAGAGGCGCTGCCAGTCGAAGCGCATCTGGTAGTCGGCAATCTTCGTCCATTCCAATCCGTCGAGGCTATAGTAGAGCTGTGCCTTGTCGTTGCGTGGATGGAAGTCGCCGTCGATGCGCAGGTGGACCACCGGTTTGGAAAGGCTGATGCGCTGCACGACCGTCTCGTCGACTTTCTCCACCTCCTTGATTCTACGACCGAGGGAGACCACCTGCTCGCTCATCTCCAGGAAGTACTTTCCCTTTTCGCGTTTCACCGTTAACACGCCGCTATGGCCGTTGAAGGCTGCAAAGCCCGCGCAGTCGCCATTCTTCAAGTGAGAGGCGTCGAGGGTTACCGTTGCCGAACACTTCGGACCCATCATTCGCTGCGTGAGCGTGTTGGGAGCAAGGTAGAGGTTGTCGACCACGCGACAGGTCTTCAGACGTAGCCAACCCTTGCGGTCGGAGAGCGACCAGGCGCTGTTCACGGGGTTGTGGTTCCACTGCCATTCTGGAGCAAGACGATCGGCAGAAAAATCATCGCTGACGGTGGGATTCAGGCGCTCGCCTTCATGAGTTGAGGTGAGCGGGCGCATGTGGATGGGAATCTGACCATCCTCATCGCCCAGCATCGGCCAGCCGTCGATCCAGCGACAGGGCATGAGCAGCGGCACACGGCCTACGGCTCCACGGTCCTGGAAGATGACGCCATACCAGTCGCCCCACTGCGTGTCGACGATAGTGCCCTGTCCCGTGTAGCCGAATCCGCCGTAGGGAGCCTCGAGGATGACTTGCTTCTCGTAGGGACCTGCGGGGTTGTCGGCGCGGTAGCACACCTCGCGGCGATGGCGTCCGGGTGCATACACCTGCGAAATCATCAGCAGATAGTAGCGACCCATGTGCTTCACCACTCGCGACCCTTCGAGCAGTCCCGTCTCGTCGGCCTCGCGCTGGAAGATCTGTCGGTGCGAGTTAGGCACCACGCCCTGCAGGTCGGCCGTCAGCTCTACCTGTTCGCCCGTACCATAATATACGTAGACGCGGCCGTCGTCGTCGAAGAGCAGCGATGCATCGTGGAAGTGCGGCAGTCGCGAGACGAGCGTCCACGGACCTTCCGCCTTCTCGGCCGAGTAGATGTATGTGCGTCCCATATCGCCTCCCTCGTTGGGCACGAAGAGCACATAGAAGCGACCGTTGTGGTACTTCAGCGATGTGGCCCACTGACCGCGTCCGTAGACGGTGCCTTCGAGCAGGCCGTAGCGCGGCGAATCGTCGAGCGTCTCGCAGACGTAGCTGGCAATCTCCCAGTTGATAAGGTCTTTCGACTTCATGATGGGCACTGCCGGCATCATGTGCATAGTGGTGGAAACCAGGTAGAACGTGTCGTCGACGCGAATCACGTCGGGATCGGGCAGGTCGGCCCAGATCATCGGGTTGTCGGCGGCTTGCGCCGTGCAGCAGCAGAGCAGCAGCCACAGTTTGAGCAGTTGTCTTTTCATCATAGTTATTGTAGTGTTATCTCCATGCGTTGCAGATGGCTGTCCTGCGAGCTGTTGCCATAGAGCAGCTCGTAGCGGCCGGCCTTCGTCAGCATGGTGTTGGTTTCGGTATCAAAGAATTCAAACGACGAGGGGTTGAGCTTCAGCGTGGCGGTGGCGGTCTGACCGGCCTTCACATCGACGCGCTGGAAGGCACGCAGCGACTTCAGCGGACCGTTGGCATCCTGCAGGTTGCGAATGTAGAGCTGCACAATCTCCGTGCCGTCGCGATGTCCTGTGTTACGCACCGGAACGCTCAGCGTGAGCGCTCCCGACTCGGTGCTGATGCTTCCATTGAGAGAGGCCTTGCCCAGTTCGAACGTGGTGTAGCTCAGACCATAGCCGAAGGCGAACAGCGGGTCGGTGAAGTAGCGGTAGGTGCGGCCCTTCATCGAGTAGTCCTCGTAGTCGGGCAGCTGGGCGTCGCTGCGGTAGAACGTCACCGGCAGCTTTCCCGATGGGTTGACATTGCCGAACAGCACGTCTGCCACAGCTGTTCCACCTTCCTGACCGGCATACCAGGCTTGTACGATGGCGTCGCACGTCTCGGTCTCGGGAGTCAGGGCGATGGCCGAACCTGAACAGCACACGAACACCACTTTCTTTCCTGCCTCATGGAGGGCGCGCAGGAAGTCGCGCTGCACGCGCGGCAGTTCGATGCTCGTGCGGTCGCCACCCTTGAAGCCCTCTATCTGCACGGGCATCTCCTCACCTTCCAGGGCGGGCGAGATGCCACCCACGAACACCACCGTCTCGATGCCCTTCAGCTGGGCGATGAGCGACTGGTAGTCGATGGGCAGCTCTTTGGCCACGTCGATTTTCATGTTGGCTCCCCATGTCTTCACAAACTTGTAGAGCACCTCGATGCGATAGCTGCGACCCTTCTCGGCCTGGATGGCTGTGCGGGAAGGCGTGGAGCGCCAGCTGTGTATCTGCTGCTTGCGCTCACCGTCGACGTACACCTCGTAGTGGCCCGTGGCTTCAACGTTGATGACATACTCTCCCGACTCCTTCGGCGTGAACACGGTCTCGTACTTGGCCGAGAAGTCCTCGAGGTTCACGCCCGGTGCAAACTGGTGCATGCCGGCTGTGGTGACGGCAACGGGCGTGGTGTAGAGTTGTGTGGTGACGGGGCGCCCTTCCATCTCGGTGTTGTTCCAGAACGTGCCGCGCAGTCCGCGCTTGCCGTCGATGCTGCATTGCGAACCCATCAGGCAATCCATCACCATCGTGTTCGTCAGGTCGCAGCCTGGCAGGTAGAGCAGTTTCTTCTGCTGCTTGCGGATGCCGTCGAGAATGGTGATGGTGTGGTTCGGTGTGCCGTTGTAGTTGCCCCACATCATCGGAGCATTGTCGGCATTCGGGCCAATCACCGCAATCTTACCGCTGTTCTTCTTCAGCGGCAGCACGTTGTCGTTGTTCTGCAGGAGAACGATGGTCTGGCGAGCCATGTCGAGCGACTTCTGTGCGCTCTCCTTGGTCGACATCGCCGAATACGGAATCTTCGACCACTCCACGAGGCTCGGGTCGTCCATCTCGCCCAGGTCGAAGCGACCCTCCAGCAGTCGGACGACGTGCTTGTCGACCTCGGCCTCGCTGATGAGTCCGCGCTTCACGGCCTCGGGTATGCTGCGATAAGCGTAGCCGTAGCCACATTCCACATCGGTGCCGGCGAGGGTAGCCTTCGCAGAGGCGGTGACGGGCGACGAGGAACTCTTGTGCGACGAATAGAAGTCGCTGATGGCTCCGCAGTCGCTCACCACGAGGTATTTGAATCCCCACTCGTCGCGCAGAATCTGTTGCAGCAGACGTGTGCTGCCACAGCAAGGATCATCGTCGAGTCGCTGGTAGGCACACATCACCTCGCGCACCTTTGCGTCCTGCACCAGCGTCTTGAAGGCAGGCATATAGGTCTCCCAGAAGTCGCGCACCGGCACATCGGTGAGGTTGACGGTGTGGCGAGTGTATTCCGGTCCGCTGTGTACGGCATAGTGTTTGGCGCACGCCCAGAGCTTACGATACTTCGACGACTCCGGTCCCTGCAGTCCGCGCACCACCTGTGTGCCCATCACGGAGGTCAGGTAGGGGTCTTCGCCATAGGTTTCCTGGCCACGTCCCCAGCGAGGGTCGCGGAAGATGTTCACGTTCGGCGTCCATACACTCAGGCTGTGGAACTTCTCGTCTTCGCCCTGCAGGTCGTGCATGCGGTGGTTGTACTGCGCACGAAACTCGGTGCTGGCCACGTCGAACACCCGATACACCATGTCCGGGTTCCACGATGCCGCCATTGCGACGGGCTCGGGAAATACGGTGACGTTTCCCATGTTGGCGGCACCGTGAAGGGCTTCGCTCCACCAGAAGAATTTCTTGATGCCCAATCGGGGAATGGCGGGACTCTCGTCGAGCATTAGCTGCGATTTCTCTTCGAGCGTCAGTCGCTGACAGAGGTCGACGGCTCGCTCATGTGCTGTGAGGTTTGGATTCTGATAGGGCAGCTGCTGTGCTGCAGCGCCGAGGCCGTACGTCAGTGCGCAGGCCAGCAGTAGTTTTCTTGCTTTCAGTAACATGATATATACTTTCTTGTTTGTTGATGACGGATTGTGTTGACTAGTTTTCATCGTCTGCAAAGATACATACAATTCTTCACATGGGCTTTCTCTATCCTATCATTTTCTTTCCTTCATGTTCCAAACGAGGTGTTTTCAAGCTCCACTTTTTAGGGCATTAAGGGCTTAAAGGGGAGATTTAGAGCCCCTTGATAAGGGGCGGCTATAATGCAGGGTTATGAGGGAGAAAGGGGCTTAAAGGGGAGAAAAGGGGAGAAATGGGACGATAGCCTCGCCTTCTACGGTCGAAGAGAAGATGCACCTCGGCATAAATCCCTGCATTATAGCCGTCCCTTAACAAGGGACTCTAAATGTTCTGCGCTCGGTTTTCATTATCTCTGACCTTCGGTCGAAGAGAAGATGCACCTCGGCAAAAAAAATAAATGAATTTATTTTGTTCTGCGCTCGGTTTTCATTATCTTTGCATCGTAATCACAATTCCTGGAGAACATGAACATAGATCATATCAACGAAAAGCTATCACGGCAAGAGGGTCTCTCGAAGACGCTCGGCATGGAGTTTCTCTCTACTCCCGAGCCCGATACCTGCATGGCTCGTATGAAGGTGTGTGAGTGCAACCGACAGCCGTTCGGCTTCCTCAGTGGGGGAGCAACGCTGGCGCTGGCCGAGAATCTGGCGGGCGTAGGCTCGCTGGCTTTGTGTCCCGGCAAGATTGGCGTGGGCATCAACGTCAGCGGTTCGCACATCAAGGCCGTGCTGGAGGGCGACACGGTGACGGCTCGTGCCCATCTGCTGCATCGCGGCAAGACGCTCCACCAGTGGCACATCGAGATTAGCAACGAGGCAGGCGAACTCATCTCGTCGGTAGAGGTGACGAACTATATCATCCCTAAAGGAAAGTGAGGAGAGGCATGAACGCATTTGCTATTTATAAACTGCCTCACGACCGCATGGCTACGCTGATGATTCAGCGACAAAAGGGTGCTGTGACGTCAGTGGAGCTGTCGACGTTGAATGGTGAGTCGGGATTCCTGCTCTCGCCTTTCATGTTGACGACGGAAGAGCCCTGCATCCTGATTGCTCCCGACGAGTGCTACACGGTGCCCTTCGAGCAGTTGGGCGATGCCGACTGGCAGCAGAGGTTGGGGCAGCTGGAGCCCTGCCTGCACGCGTGCGGAACTTATCAGGACGAGGACGGGCGCGAGGCTTATCACAAAGCCTTCAGCCAATGCTACGAAGCACTCTGCGAGGGTAGGGTGGAAAAGGTGGTGCTGGCACGCACCAGTTTTGAACCCTTGCGCCGGCACACGCCCTACGAGATGTTCCTGCAGGCGTGCCGCGACTATCCCCGCATGTTTGTTGCCCTGGTGTCGACACCCGTTAGTGGTACTTGGCTCATGGCATCGCCTGAACTGTTGCTGGAGAATGAGCAGCAGAGCAGCAATCGTTGGCACACAATGGCTCTGGCGGGAACGATGCGCTTGGAGGGTGAACAACTGCAGTTCGACAATCCCCGTCAGGACGGCGTGCAGGACATCCGTTGGAGTCAGAAGAATATTCAGGAGCAGCGGCTGGTGGCAACCTATGTCAGGCAGTGTCTGCAAAGACTGGATGCGGAGGTGGAAGAGACAGGACCCTTCACGAAGCGTGCTGCCGATTTGGTTCACCTTTGCAGCGATTTCCATGCCGTCACCAATGGTACGAAAGCGGTGGGTGAGATTGTTGCCAGCTTACATCCCACGCCTGCCGTCTGCGGCTTGCCGAAATGGGAGGCCCGCGAGTTGTTGCTAAGGAGTGAACCGGCCAATCGCCATTTCTATAGCGGCTTCTGTGGACCACTCAACATCGACAGCCAGACAAAACTCTTCGTGTCGCTGCGCTGCATGGAAATTGGTTCCGACGGCTACCGCCTCTATGCAGGTGGCGGTCTGCTCAAAGACAGCGTGGAAGAGCAAGAATGGCAAGAAACCGAAGCCAAGATGCAGACGATGCGACGCCTTCTTTGAAGCCTTACGCGTTCAAAGCGCTAAAGCGCGTGTAAAGCACCTGCGGTGCGGGTAAAGCGCCTACGGCGCGTGTAAAGCCTTCGGCGTGTAAGGCAGCAGAGCTGCGGGTAAAGCTGCTTCGCAGCGTGTAAGGCCCTTCGGTTTCACTTTGAACTTTGAACGCTGCGTAGCAGCATTTGAACCGCGCCTTTGGCGCATTGAACCTTGAACTTTGAACGCTGCGAAGCAGCATTGAACCGCGCCGCAGGCGCATCGCTATGTATAGTAATAAAGATAATGTAAACATCCTGACAGCCCTGCTTGTGGCACACGGCATCCAACATGCTGTGGTGTGTCCGGGTAGTCGCAACGCACCCATCACACATAACCTCGTGGTGTGTCCCGACATCGACTGCTATAGCGTCACCGACGAGCGGTCGGCGGGCTTCTATGCCTTAGGACTGTCGTTGGCAACGAACAGCCCTGTGGCCGTATGTGTCACATCGGGTACGGCATTGCTCAACCTCCTGCCGGCAGTTGCTGAGGCAGCTTATCAGCACGTGCCCATCATCGTCGTCAGCGCCGACCGTCCACCGCAATGGATTGACCAACTCGACGGTCAGACGCTGCCGCAAGGCGATGCGCTCGGGCGCTTCGTCAAAAAGGCTGTGACGCTGCCCGAACCTCTTGGCGACGAAGAACGTTGGTATTGCAACCGCCTCGTCAACGAAGCGCTGTTGGCCACGCGTCAGCAGGGTGGCGGACCCGTGCACATCAACGTGCCTTTATCGGAGCCGCTCTACGAGTTCACGGTGAAAGCTTTGCCCGAGGAGCGTGCCATCTTCATGGCTCCTGCTCGCAACGACAAACGGCTGCTCCAAGAATGTGCTGGAAATTTGCTGATGTCGAAACGGCCGATGATTGTGGTCGGGCAAACCCTGAGAGACGATTTGCTGGCCGAAGACTTCGCAGGCTATCAGGACATCGTCGTCTTAAACGAGGCTCTGAGCATCGGTTGTGGTGCTTGCCACTTCGACGAGTTGCTCAGCAAGGGTCGTATACCCCCGTCGATGCTACCTGACTTCGTGCTCTATCTCGGTGGCGAACTCGTCAGCAAACGCATGAAGCAGTTCCTGCGACAGTTGCCCACCGATGTAAAAATCTGGTCTGTGAGCGAGGATGGAAGGGTGCGTGATACGTTTATGTCGATGCATGGCCTGATAGAAGGACATCCAGCCGATGTGCTGGCCGACCTTGCCGAGTTGACAAAGGGCTTGCAGCTGAGGAGTAGTCGTGACTTCTTTGAACAATGGGACGACGTGCTGGCTTGCGTCGATGAGGCGATAGACAGCTATGACCCCGATTACTCGCAGATGGCGGCAGTGAAGATGCTGGAGGCCGCGATGGAATTTGCCGACGAGGCTGTCACTCATTACGGCAATAGTTCGGCTGTGCGGTTGGCGAATGTCTTTTCCTCTCATTTCGTCTATTGCAACCGAGGCGTGAACGGTATTGAAGGTACGTTGTCGACGGCAGCGGGCTTCTCGCTCTGTCACCCAGACAGCGTGTTCTGTGTGGTTGGCGACCTGAGCTTCTTCTACGATGCCAATGCCCTGTGGCCACAGTGCCTTAAGGGCAACCTGCGTGTGCTATTGCTGAACAACGGCGGGGGCGGCATCTTCGAGAAGTTTGAAGGACTGCGCAAGAGTCCTGCCCGCGATGGCTTCGTGATGGCCCGCCACCAGACTACTGCCGAGGGGCTCTGCCGGAGTTTCAACGTCGGTTATCGTGCCGCACACAACATGGAAGAACTGGAGGAAGGTATGGAGTGGCTGACCGAAACTGCTGATGGCAACCGCCCGCTCGTCCTCGAAGTCGTCACCGACTCGGCAGCCGATGCACGTGTGCTTCGTGACTTCTATGCTCACATCGCAGAAACAAAATTTTAAACGTAAGATAGAAATGAACAGAAACTGGAAAAAGATAGAGGGTGTCGACTTTAAGGAAATCCTCTTCGAGGAGTACAATCACATTGCGAAGATCACCATCAACCGTCCACGCTACCGCAACGCATTCACTCCGCTGACGACGTGGGAGCTGTCGCAGGCATTCAACATCTGCCGCGATCGCCTCGACCTGCGTGTTGTCATCCTCACGGGTGCCCTGTCGGAAGTGCCTGAAGGCAAGCAGCTGGAAGACGTGAAGCATGCCTTCTGCTCGGGTGGCGACATGCACGTGAAGGGTCATGGCGGCTACATCGACCAGCAAGGCGTGCCCCGACTGAGCGTACTCGATGTGCAGATGCAGATTCGCCGACTGCCAAAGCCAGTCATCGCTATGGTGAACGGCTATGCCATCGGTGGTGGACATGTGCTGCATGTGGTTTGCGACCTGAGCATCGCCAGCGAGAATGCCATCTTTGGGCAGACAGGTCCGAAGGTCGGCTCGTTCGATGCAGGCTTCGGCTCTAGCTACTTGGCCCGCATCGTCGGTCAGAAGAAGGCACGCGAGATTTGGTTCCTCTGCCGGCAGTACTCGGCACAGGAGGCGCTCCAGATGGGACTCGTCAATAAGGTCGTGCCGCTCGCACAGCTTGAAGACGAGTGTGTTCTTTGGGCAGAGACCATGATGGAACGCTCACCGCTTGCCCTCCGCATGATCAAGGCCGGCCTCAATGCCGAACTCGACGGTCAGGCTGGCATCCAGGAACTTGCCGGCGATGCCACCATGCTCTACTACTGCCTCGACGAGGCACAGGAGGGCGGTCGTGCTTTCCTTGAGAAGCGCAAACCCGACTTCGACAAATACCCGCAATTCCCATAGGCAGCAGCAACCATGAAGCTTGACGTTGAGGAGCGCGTGCTCCATTTCAAACAGCCGGCGGGAACGTCGCGTGGCGTGTATACCACTCGGCGCATCTGGCTCATCACAGCTACTGATGAGGCAGGACGTGTGACGGGCGTCGGTGAGTGTGCGCCGCTGCCGCAGTTGTCGTGCGACGACATTCCGAACTATGCGGAAGTGCTTCGCAGGTTTTGTGACGAGGTGGAGCGCACAGGTGACATTCCTTACGAGGCGCTGCGTCCCTATCCGTCGATGCTGTTTGGATTGGAAAGTATCAAACCCACCCCCTGCCCCCAAACACCCACCTCCATCCCTATCAACGGCCTTGTCTGGATGGGAACATTCGAGGAGATGCACCAGCGCATTGAGGAAAAGCTGGCGGCAGGATTTCACTGCGTGAAGCTGAAGATTGGTGCTATCGATTGGGATCGAGAGATTGCCCTGATTCGGTTCATTCGCGAACGCTACAGCCGTGAGCAGATAGAACTGCGCGTCGATGCCAATGGCGGATTCTCGGTCGATGAGGCCATGAGCAGACTAGAGGAACTGGCAAAGTACGACATTCATTCCATCGAACAGCCTATCCGCCAGCATCAGTGGTTGGAGATGGCGTCTCTCTGCCAGCATTCGCCGCTGCCGATAGCGCTTGACGAGGAACTCATCGGTGTCAACGACCCAGCTGAAAAAGTCCGTTTGCTCGACACGATACGTCCACAATACATCATTCTGAAGCCGTCGCTGCATGGTGGCATGCGGGGTAGTGAGGAGTGGATTCGGCTGGCACGCGAACGTGGCATCGGCTCGTGGATTACCTCTGCACTGGAGAGCAACATCGGCCTCTATGCCATTGCACGATTTACAATGCAAATGTACGGGTCTGATATCACGATGCCGCAAGGACTTGGCACAGGACAGCTCTTCACGGACAACATCGAGTTGCCTGATGTAGAGATGAGAATAGAGCAGGGGAGGCTGGTGGTCGCTTCGCGACGTTAAAGCACCTGCGGTGTGAGTAAAGCCCATTGGGCGTTTAAAGTTGCTGCGCAACGTTAATAGGGAAATGACACAGGAAGAATTTATTAAGGAGTGGAACAGCCCGTCGCCGTATGTGCGGGTGAAGACCAGTGGGTCGACGGGTGCACCGAAGGAGATGCTCGTAGAGAAACGACGCATGCTGGCTTCGGCACGCATGACGTGCGACTTCCTGGGATTGCAGCCTGGCGACACGGCCTTGCTCTGCATGTCACTCGACTACATCGCCGGAAAGATGATGGTGGTGCGGGCGTTGGAACGCGGTCTGCGACTGGTCAGCGTGGAACCGAGTGGACACCCGCTGAGCAGCAAGCCCACCCCCACCCCCTCCCCAAGGGAGGGGAATTTAAATACCTTCCCAGCTGTAGAGGCTTATTCGACTCCCCTCCCTTGGGGAGGGGATGGGGGTGGGCTCTTCGCAGCAATGGTTCCCATGCAGGTATGGAACACGCTGCAAGTGCCGGAGGAACGCGAACGGTTGTGGAAGGTACGCCATCTGCTCATCGGTGGCGGTTCCATCAATGAGCAACTCGCCGAGGCGTTGCAGGACTTCCCGGGCAACGCATGGAGTAGTTATGGTATGACGGAGACACTCTCCCATATCGCCCTGCGCCGTCTGAATGGTCCCGGTCGTTCTGAGTGGTATACGCCTCTGCCGGGTGTCAGCGTTTCATTGAATGAGGAAGGATGTCTCGTCATTCGTGCACCGCATCTCTGCGACGAAACACTCGTTACCCATGATTTGGCGGAGATGCAAAACTCTCAGCCCGATTCCCCCTTCCGCATTCTCGGTCGTCGCGACAACGTGGTTTGCTCGGGAGGCATCAAGATTCAGATGGAGGCCGTCGAGAAGAAGTTGCGCCCGCACATCTCCTTTCCTTTTATGATTACCAAACGGCCCGATCCAAAATTCGGTGAAGTGGTGGCGATGCTTATTGAAGGAGCGACAATTGAACACTGCCGCGCCATCTGTCAGCGCGTCCTGCCGAAATACGAACAGCCGAAATTCTTCCTCGTTGTCGACCGCTTGCCACTTACCGAAACGGGTAAGCCAGCACGTGCCATTGCCCAACAAATGGTGGTGGGGTAGTGGCCAGCAGACGCCCCGAAGGGGCGACAGAATATAGGCAGGCGGTGGAGCGAAGCGAAACCCCTGCTAAAAGTGCCGAAACGAAAATAAGTGCCGAAGGCCCGACAGAATTCTGTCACCCCTTTGGGGTTTGATTTGTTGTTGACACAATAAGCAGGGGTTTCGCTTCGCTCCACCCCTGTCTGTGTTCTTGCCAGGCCTTCGGCCTTGATTCGGTCGAGTCTTCTATCGTTTCATCGCTGCCTTCACTTTTCACTTTTCGTTTTTCACTTTTCACTTCGCGCTTGCGCGGGGCTGTTCTACAAGCTACACCTATTTAAATAAAAGCGCCTAAACTCCGACCATTTATAGTACGGATAGCAATCGGTTGGCACGGGCAGACTGGCTTCCTTGCCGTTGAGCAAACACTTCACTAAAACGTCCTCGCCTTTTTTCTTGCTACGATAGAAGATGAGCTGTATGTTGCAAGCCTTACACGTCTCCCAATTCTGATAGCAGTTCTTCACCTCATAGGGATTTTCCGGATTGCGGTCAGCACCGTTGATGCCCATGAGGATATGGAGCGGTCCGAGGCAGTTGTCATGTCCGAAGCGCAGGTCGGCAATACGATCACTGCTACCGTCGAGCACCGCATCAGCCTTGCGGATGATGTCCTGCAGAATAGGAATCATCACATACTGATCGGGGAACAGCCAAGCATAGGAACCCAAGTTAGAACTCTCCCAGCGTGCCGCAATCTCCTCGTCGGTAATGATGTTTCCCATCATGCCTTCATGACCGATATTGGGCAGCGACGTGTAAAGGTTGATGAGGTTGTCGCCGATGTGCTGCATGTTGCCAGGCAGTCCGTCGGTGCTGGTGAAGGTACGGCTGACAACCTTCTCACGCAGGTTGTCGACTTCCTTGAACTGGTCGCGATTCTTCTCAAAGCGTGGTCTGGGCTTGGGGACGTCGTGCTTCACAGGGTTTTGTCGGTCGCCGGGAACCACACCGTCAAGGGTGAAGCGCGACGACTGCTCACGAATCTCTATCTTTGGATTGCACTGCACCAGCTCCTGACAAAATCCCGACATGCTGAGCACACAACGACCCGATAGCGATGAGATGGCCAATACGTTTCCGCCATTCTTGAACACTTCGGGGAAGTTGTTATACATCACACGGGCAATGCGTTGATGCTGCTCCCAACCCAAGTCGCTCAACTCGCTGACACCCGTCGACAGCTCGTCCTTGGCAGCTTCGAACTTCTGATAGAATGCCTCGCCCTCGGCTGTGAGTTGTTGCCGTTGGTGGGCTATCGTCAGCAGACTATCCAACTCCCGATAGAGGAAGGCATTCCAATAGTAACGCGAGCCGTGGCGGCCGTAGTGGCTGATGTAGAATGGCTTGTAGCCGCGCGGGGCCTTCGTCAGTTTAGCAGTTGTGAACTCATACGGATAGTCCGTACCATATGCTTTCCTCGGATCGGCCTTCAGCAGGTCTGCCGGTGAACTTTGTGCCCAAGCCGAAAGGACAAAGGCAACGCATGCGATAGCAGTCAGAATTCTTTTCTTCATATAGGTTTTTGTGTTTGATGATTCAATCGGCATCATTTCATTTGCAAAGATACGATTAAGTGAGCGAAAAACAAAATAATTTTTGATTTTTCCGAACCGAGATAACGACCGAAGGTCAGAGATATAATAAAAAAAAAATCCCTGGCGTCATACCGACGACAGGGATTATTCTTTTGCTTTCTCTAAAATGGTATGCGGCTGTACCGCCAGATGTGCTGCAAATACCTTCAACAGGCACGTGCGGCGATTAGCGGCGCAGACCCAGAGCCTTGATGAGAGCACGGTAGCGCTCGATGTCCTGTTCCTTCAGGTAGGCGAGCAGCTTGCGGCGCTTACCAACGAGCATCGTCAGCGAACGTGCTGTGTGGTGATCCTTGTGGTTCTTCTTCAGGTGCTCGGTGAGGTGCGAAATGCGATAGCTGAACAGAGCCACCTGGCTTTCAACAGAACCTGTGTCGGTAGTGCCATGACCATACTTCTCGAAGATCTCTACCTTTTTTTCTTTGTCAAGATACATAGTTAAATTGTTTTGATGAAATGATTTTTAAATTACATCCAGTCAACGCCGGCCGCCTTCATCAGAGCGTGCTACATCGGCTGAATGCACCGGATTTTCCGGTTGATGCAACGGTTTTTCCGTTTTGCGGGTGCAAAATTACAACATTTTTCTGATATAGCAAACGTTTCTCGCAAAAAAGTTGTAATTTTGCAGCGGATTTCATGAAATTGATATGCAGGACATTAGAAATATTGCGATTATCGCACATGTAGACCACGGCAAGACGACGCTCGTGGACAAGATGATGCTCGCGGGAAAACTCTTCCGCGAAGGTCAGGATAACTCATCACAGGTGCTCGACGCCAACGATTTGGAGCGCGAGCGTGGTATTACGATTCTCTCGAAGAACGTAAGCATTAACTGGAAAGGAACGAAAATCAACATTATTGATACTCCGGGACACGCCGACTTCGGAGGTGAGGTAGAGCGTGTGCTGAACATGGCCGATGGCTGTCTGCTGTTGGTGGATGCCTTCGAGGGTCCGATGCCGCAGACACGCTTCGTGCTGCAAAAGGCGCTGCAGATAGGTCTGAAGCCCATCGTGGTGGTGAACAAGGTGGACAAGCCCAACTGTCGCCCCGAGGAGGTGTACGAGATGGTGTTCGATCTGATGTTTGCCCTCAATGCCACCGAGGACCAGCTCGACTTCCCCGTCGTTTATGGCTCTGCCAAGCAGGGCTGGATGGGTGAGGACTGGCGCACACCGACCGACAACATCGAGTACTTGCTTGATAAGATTGTTGAGGTGATACCGGCTCCGAAGCAGCTAGAGGGAACGCCGCAGATGCTCATCACCTCGCTCGACTACTCGAACTACACGGGTCGCATCGCCGTAGGCCGTGTGCACCGCGGCACACTCAAGGACGGCATGCAGGTGACCATCAGTCACCGCGACGGCTCACAGGAGCGCACGAAGATCAAGGAGCTGCACACCTTCGAGGGAATGGGCCACCAGAAAACCGACCATGTGGACTCAGGCGATATCTGCGCTGTCATCGGACTGGAGAAGTTCGAGATTGGCGACACCATCTGCGACCTGGAGAACCCAGAGCCGCTGCCGCCCATCGCCATCGATGAGCCCACGATGTCGATGCTCTTCACCATCAACGACTCGCCGTTCTTCGGCAAGGAAGGCAAATACTGCACGAGCCGCCACATCGGCGACCGCCTGCAGCGCGAGTTGGAGAAGAATCTCGCCCTGCGCGTACAGCCCTTCGAGGATAGCACCGATGCCTGGGTGGTTTCTGGACGTGGCGTTCTTCACCTGAGTGTGCTCATCGAGACCATGCGTCGCGAGGGCTACGAGTTGCAGGTGGGTCAGCCGCAGGTCATCTACAAGGAAATCAACGGACAAAAGTGCGAGCCTATTGAGGAGCTCACCATCAACGTTCCCGAGGAGTTCTCGTCGAAGATGATCGACATGGTGACACGCCGCAAGGGTGAGCTGACGAGCATGGAGAGCCAGGGCGACCGTGTAAACATTGAGTTTGACATCCCCTCGCGTGGCATCATTGGATTGCGCACCAATGTGCTCACGGCCTCTCAGGGCGAAGCCATCATGGCTCACCGCTATAAGGAGTACCAGCCTTACAAGGGCGATATCATGCGTCGGCAGAACGGCTCGATGATTGCCTTGGAGACTGGTACGGCCTATGCCTATGCCATCGACAAGCTTCAGGATCGCGGCAAGTTCTTCATTGATCCGGGCGAGGAAGTCTATCTGGGACAGGTCGTCGGCGAACATGTGCACGACAACGACCTTGTCATCAACGTCTGCAAGGCCAAGCAGCTCACCAACGTGCGTGCCTCGGGTACCGACGACAAGGCTCGCATCGTGCCGAAGGTCATCATGAGCTTGGAGGAATGCCTGGAATACATCAAGACTGATGAGCTAGTGGAGGTGACACCGAAGTCGATGCGCATGCGCAAGACCATTCTCGACCACGACCAGCGCAAGAAGGCCAACAAGGTGTAAGCCTCTCGGATATTGCTGAAAGGAATCATCCTACATAGAAAACTCCGCATCTCATCAACTGAGGTGCGGAGTATTTTGTATATGGAGCTATGCTCTATACCTAACAGAGCAATGTTCTTGAACCTACGGAGCAATGCTTTGAAATATCAGTAATATTGCTCCCATTTTACAAATCAACTTATTTTAATCAGTAAATTAACTTAATTTGTGCAGTAAATTAACTTATTTTACTCAGTAAATTAACTTATTTTACTTTGCAAATTAACTTAATTTACTGCACAAATTAAGTTAATTTACTTTATCAACTCATTGCTCTTGCATCACTAGAGCATTGAGATAGACAAATAAAAGGACTGCTTTTGATGCACTAAATGCCTGCTTTGCAACCTTCTAACCTGAATTATTCAAGAACATTCATGATTCTTCTGGTGTTGATATGGGAACCTAATAGAACACCAAAGCGGCCTGAAAGGCCAGAGAGCTATCAGCACTGGGCTATGAGCTTCTTGGTTTTTAAGACCGTTTTATGAAACCACATTCGTAGGTTGTCTCCTATATCAACGCCTTATTTCTTGGGTTGCTGTTCAAAGAGTCCGGCCTTCTCAAGAATAGGCATTACATGATTGGCAAGAATACGATTCTGTTTGTTTTTTTCGGAATAGTATTCACGTATTAAGTCTTTATCGGTAACCATTTTATCCACCAATTCATCATCTACCAGTCGTATGGGGATGAGTAGTTTTCCTTCTTCAGGTCCCCAGGAGATGACGTAACACACTTGCTGCTTCATTTGGTCTGCTGCGGCGATAGCACCACCGATGACTCCCAATGCAAACCTTGCTCCCATTGACTGGCCTGCCGCGTCGCTTCCTATTATCCTGTTAACGAACAACAGGCTCTGCCGACCGATGCGCTTAGCTTTGGTATATCCGCTGCCGAAGCGGGTTTTCTCAAACACCAAGTTACGGCAGTTCACATAAAGCGTGTCGGCCTGCATGACCACAAAAGCATCCCTTTTCAGAATTCTGTCGGTGGCTACATCGCCAGTTGTCAGCGTGAAGTCGTTGCCGCCCCACCAGAGTTGCCGGCTCTTGCTATGACTATTGCAGTAGACTGTATCGAGCTTTTCCCACTGCCCTTCAAGGAAGTCCTCGTAGGTGTTGCAGTAACAGCATTGCCCACAAACATTGATGGTCATTAGCAGCAGCACACCTAATATCATTGTTCTCATTTCTTAATACATTATTTATAAAAAGCGTTCTTCTTCAAAAAGCGCTGCAAATATATGAAATAATACTTTTCCGAAATGTGTTTGCCTAACGGAATCGGAGTTCTTCGCCCTGACTTGTTGTATCGAACTGACCATTGTTCAAGATGATGCGGCCATTGCAGATGGTGTGGCTGACACGCCAGTGCAACAGGTCGCCGTCGAGGGGGCTCCAGCCACACTTGCTCTGAATGAGGGCGGGTGTCACGCCATAAGGTTCCACGGGGCGGACAATAGCAATGTCGGCCTTGTAGCCTGGACGCAGGAAACCTCTATCTCGTATGCTGAACAGCTGGGCTGGCTGGTGGCACATCAGGTCGACGACGCGTTCGAAAGAGACAACGCCCTCGTCGACGAGGCCGAGCATGGCGGGCAGCGAGAACTGCACCATCGGCATGCCTGATGCCGCCTTTGCGCAGCCTCCCTGCTTCTGGCTGAGCAGGTGCGGAGCATGGTCGGTGGCGATGGTGCTGATGCGACCGTCGGCAAGGGCGAGGCGCAAGGCATCGCGGTCGTCGGCTCGCTTCACGGCGGGATTGCACTTGATGAGCGCCCGCTTGCGGCTGTAGTCGGCACTGGTGAAGAGCAGGTGAGCGAGCACGGCCTCGAGGGTGATGTTTCCGCCCCCGAGTTCCAGCTCACGAGCTGTCGACACATGGGCGATGTGCAGGTGGGTGCCATAGGTGCGAGCGAGCTGTGCGGCCAGTGCCGACGACTCGTAGCAGGCTTCCTCCGAGCGGATGAGCGGGTGCAGCATCACATCGGGATCGTCGCCGTAGGCTTTCTTCATCTGCTCCATGTTGCGATTAATAATCTCCGTGTCCTCGCAGTGGGCCATGAGGGGCAGGTCGAGGCGTGCGGCAGTCTCGAAGATTTTCAGCAAGGCGCCATAGCGGTCGACAAGCATATTGCCGGTCGACGAACCCATGAAAAGTTTGATGCCCGGTATGCGATGGCGGTCGAGATCGGCAAAGAGCGTGTAGTTATCGTTCGTAGCACCGAAGAAGAACGAGTAGTTGACGTGGCTCTTTTGGCTCGCCAGCTGGAACTTCTCGTCGAGAGCCTCCAGCGTGGTGGTCTGCGGCACGGTGTTAGGCATCTCGCAGTAGGAGGTGACACCGCCGAAAGCGGCCGCGCGGCTTTCGCTTTCGATGTCTGCCTTCTCGGTGAGTCCTGGTTCGCGGAAATGCACATGGGTGTCGATGACACCGGGAATAACAAAAGCACCCGTGGCATCGACGACCTGGTCGAAAGTGCCACGGGGCTGTTCGTTTTGCTCTAATATAATGTTGGCAATGCGGTCGTCCTCGATGACAACAGAACCTGCAAATGTCCTGCCTTCGTTGACGATGCGGCCATGTTCAATCAGTGTCTTCATGTAGGGTAGTTGGAGTGGTGAATTGTCACTTCGTCGTTGGTGTGGTGGGTGCAGCCAGCTCGTTAGGAGTGGGAGCCGGGGTCACCGGAGCCATCTGAGCGGGAGCAGTCGTGGGCTGTGTGGCTTGCGGAGCCTCGCGCAGACCGTTCATGATCTCCTCGTTCTCCTGGGCTTTCTGATAATAGTCCTTCACGTAAGCGTCGTTCTTGAATTTGTCAGTGGCCTTGCTCATGATGTCCTCAATCCAGGGAGTGAGCTGCGGGTACACATTGCCCGAGGTGACCATCATGAATACGCCGGGACCCAGCACGTTGTCGAAGTTCTCTGTGACGAAGTTCGTCACGAGGCTGTCTTCCAGTTCCGACAGGCGCATCGACTCGGCATTCAGCTGGCGAATGACGACGTCCATATCGCTTCCGTCCATGATAGCCTGGTCGTGTTTGTGTACGAGTTCAAGCTGCTCGCTGCGCAGTTGGTTCCAACGGTTGAAGAATTTGAACAGCTCGTCGTTGAGCGGCGTGCCACCCACGCTCTGCTGTGTGTTGTCGATCTTGATGTTGATATCGCCGCCCTCGAGCACCAGCGGCAGCACGCTCTCGTCGTCCATGAAGATGCTTGCCATGCGCACCGAGTCGAAGGTTCCATTGAAGTGGAACTGCCCATGCACCACATCGCACGAGTCTACGTTCTTGAAGTCGTTGTCCTTGACGACCTTCAGGTAGAGCATGCGGCCATCCAGGTTCGATACGTTCGACGAACCTTGGATGTTATAAGTGTTCGCGCAAGAGGCAAGTGCGAGTGTCGAGATGAGAGCGTAGAATAGTTTGTTCATATTAGCATCTATTTTTTCCGAGTGCCAAAGATAATATGTATTCTTGAAGTAGGAAAAAATTTTTATGCTATTTAATTGAAAAAGCCCTTGTTTTATGTTTTTTTTATTTTTCCGACCGCATTTCGCTCGATATGCGGTGGGTAGAATAGACTTCCAGAACTCCAGCGATGAGCAGCAGGATGACCCACTTGTTGTACACGTATTCGATGTAGTTGTAGTAGCCCGCCGACCCTGCCGAGCGGAACAACGGCAGCAGGAAGTTGTAGGCGGTGTCGACCATCAGGATGCCCGAGAGGATGAACAACAGGTCGGCAATATTCATGATGCGTTTCAGACGACGCACCACCATGTTGTTGCCTTCGTACATCTGCATCGACTGGATGACACTAAATAGGATGGCGCCCACCAGAAACACCCAGCAGGCCACCCGCTGATGCCAGAGCAGCACAAACGCACCCACGCCAAGGACCATCAGCACCCCGCCGATGATGTATAGAAGGGATTGAATCTTATTGAGTTTTCGCATGATAATACTATTTGTCGGTCTTCTCCATATTATCAAAGACGAAGATGTCCTCGTCGTCGGCTTTCATGAAGTAGCGCTCGCGGGCAATCTTCTCGATGGCCTTCGGGTTCTGCTTCAGCTCATGCAAGCGGACGGAGTCCTCTGCGTGGCGGGCCTCATACTTGCTGATTTCTGCCTTCAGGTCGCTGATTTGCATGTCGTACTGCATGTGCTTCAAGAAGCTATTGTCGTCGAGGAATCCAACAATGGAGATGCCAATCACTATGACGATGAGGTATTTATAGTGACTCAGGAAATTCCATATTGCATTGATGCGCTTTGCCATATCTTTGAAAGACTTTTAAATTTTTGTGCAAAAATAAAAAATAAAAACGAAATATTCAACTTTTTTCATTACTTTTGCAGAATATTACCGAAAACTTATGGAAGAATACATTGTTTCAGCACGTAAATACCGCCCGATGACCTTCGACAGCGTCGTCGGACAGTCGGCGCTCACCACGACGCTGAAGAATGCTGTGCGCAGTGGAAAGCTCGCCCATGCCTACCTGTTCTGCGGACCGCGAGGCGTTGGCAAGACCACCTGTGCCCGCATCTTCGCCAAGGCCATCAACTGTCTGACGCCTACCGACGAGGGCGAGGCTTGCAACCACTGCGAGTCGTGTCAGGCCTTCAACGAACAGCGGTCGTACAACATCTTCGAGCTCGACGCCGCCTCGAACAACTCTGTGGAGAACATCAAGTCGCTTATGGAGCAGACGCGCATTCCGCCGCAGGTAGGACGCTACAAGGTGTTCATCATCGACGAGGTGCACATGCTCTCCACACAGGCCTTCAACGCATTTCTGAAGACACTCGAGGAGCCGCCTGCACACGTCATCTTCATCCTTGCCACCACGGAGAAACACAAGATTCTGCCAACCATCATCTCGCGTTGTCAGATCTACGACTTCGAACGCATGTCGGTGGAGAACACCATCGCCCATCTGAAGCACGTGGCCGAGCAGGAAGGCATCCAGTATGAAGAGGAGGCGCTGGCGGTGATTGCCGAGAAGGCCGATGGCGGCATGCGCGACGCACTGAGCATCTTCGATCAGGCCGTGTCGTTCTGTCAGGGCACCATCACCTATCAGAAGGTCATCGAAGACCTGAACGTGCTCGATGCCGACAACTACTTCCGCATCGTCGACCTTGCATTGGAAAACAAGGTTTCCGACATCATGGTCTTGCTCAATCAGATCATTGGGCGCGGCTTCGATGGTGGTCATCTCATCAACGGCCTGGCAGCCCATGTGCGCAATGTGCTTATGGCAAAGGATGCACAGACGCTGCCTTTGCTCGAGGTGTCGCGCCAGCAGCGCGAGCGCTATCAGCAGCAGGCACAGAAGGCGCCTACACCTTTCTTATATAAGGCACTGAAGATCATGAACCAGTGCGACCAGGGCTATCGTCAGTCGTCGAACAAGCGACTGCTCGTCGAGCTCACACTCATCCAGGTGGCACAGCTCACACAGCCCGACGATGCCGATGCCAGCGCGGGGCGTAGCCCTAAACGATTGAAATCCCTGTTTCGGAAACTTCTTAATAACGCTCAGCAACCGAAGGCGAGCCAGCAGGGTGCCGCCGTTGAGCGCCGACCAGCCGAGCGCCCGGCACCAAAAGCCGATGCGCCGGCAATACCTGTCACGTCACATCAAAGGCCGTCGGCACCCGTTGCCGCCGACCGTCCTGCATCGACCGTTGCCGACGAAGCACCGGCTGCCACTCCTGTTGCATCTGCCTTCTCACCTTCAGCAGCACCGAAGTTGAAGCTCGGCGAGCTCGGCATCACCTTCCAGCGCTTGCGTCAGGGAGAGAGACAGAAAGCGGCTGAGGCCGATGTGGAGATTACGAATAAGGAGGAGAAGACGGCATTCTCCGAGGAAACACTGCTGAATGCCTGGATTGCCATGTGCAATCGCATGCCACAGAAGATGGTGGCAATGGCGCAGCGCATGAAGAACATGCGTCCCAGCCTCATCGGCGACGACTGCATCGAAGTAGTGGTCGACAACGATCTCCTGCTCACCCAGATGCAAGACATCAAAGGTCGCATTCGTGCCACGCTGGCCAAGGACTTGCACAACGGACAAATACAAATTTCACTTCGCAAGGCCGAAGCCGAGGAAGTGAAACCTATCTTGTCGAAGCGTGAGATTTTTGATGATATCCGCAAGTCGAATCCAGCTGTCGAGAAACTCCGCACCCTGCTCGACTTGCAACTAACGTGATTATTTCTTGTGAATAGTGAATAGGTTATGATTAGCTTTGGAAATATCGTGACTTAAGCAGACAAAGCCACCAGTAAGAGTCATCATAACCTATTCACTCCACACTTGTCACTATCAACTAAAACTAAATGATTCTTATTCCTAACTCGCGACACTCTTCGCGCATCTCTTCAGGCCATATCGAGGCTTGAATCTCGCCGATGTGTGCTTTCTGCAGTAACACCATGCACAAGCGGCTTTGGCCGATACCGCCGCCGATGCTCAGTGGCAACTGGTCGGAGAGCAACTGGCGATGGAAATATAGTTCCTTGCGCTCTTCCTGATGCTCGAGGGCGAGCTGGCGCAACAGGCTCTCCTTGTTCACACGGATACCCATCGACGACAACTCAAACGAACGCTCGAGCACCGGATACCAAATCAGGATGTCACCGTTCAGGCCGGCATGATTCTCCTCTCCTTCAGGGAGGTCAGGAGGAGTCGTCGACCAATCGTCGTAGTCAGCAGCACGGCCGTCGTGCTTCTCGCCATTCGACAAGCGTCCGCCGATGCCAATCACGAACACCGCACCCATCTCCTTGCAGATGGCATCCTCGCGCTCCTTCGGCGAGAGGGTGGGGTAGCGCTGCAACAGCTCCTCGGCATGAATGAAGTGAATCTGCTCGGGCAGGAACGGCTTCAGCTGCGGGTAGGTCTCGCACACCAGGTATTCCGTACGGCGAATGGCAGCATAGATGCGGTTCACCACATCCTTTAGGAATGCCAGCGTGCGGTCTTCCTCACCGATCACGGCCTCCCAGTCCCACTGGTCCACATACAGCGAGTGCAGGTTGTCGAGTTCCTCGTCGGCACGGATGGCGTTCATGTCCGTATAGATGCCATAGCCGCGCTCCACCTGTTGCTCGGCCAGCGTCAGTCGCTTCCACTTAGCCAGCGAGTGCACCACCTCGGCACGCTGCTCGCCCATGTCCTTGATGGGGAATGTCACGGGACGCTCCACACCGTTCAGGTCGTCGTTGATGCCAAGGCCCTGCAGCACGAACAGCGGAGCTGTCACACGGCGCAGTCGCAACTCCGTCGACAGGTTCTGCTGAAAAAACTCCTTGATCTGCTTAATTCCATGTTCCGTCTGTCGCATGTCCAGCACGGCTTGATAGTCTTTCGGCTTAATCACTTTACCCATATCTTTTTACCTTTTGTCTTGCAAAATCACCATATAACTTTATTCGATAACCAACTGTTTTTGAAGCCGCAGTAGTGCTTGCTGCGGTTCGTCATCGATAGTTCGCGACACGTCGCATCCCTAAAAGTTTGCTGCAAAGGTAGTAAATAACAACCGAAAAAGAAAAAATTCTTCCCGCTTTTTGCTTTTTTCATAGTTTTTTTGCTACCTTTGCACCGCAAAAGCCCAATGTTGGTCCCGTAGCTTAGCTGAATAGAGCGTCAGATTCCGGTTCTGAAGGTCTTGGGTTTGAATCCCAACGGGATCACAACATAAATCTCTGTGAGTCAAATTCTTACGGAGATTTTTGTTTTAATTTGGATTTTCGGTTTCTTCGCAAAAATCGTGCATTTTAGGTCAAAATCCGTTGATTGTTTACCTATTGTTTACCGCAAAAATTGAAACGTAACATGTTGACAATCAAAGCAATGGTCAAAAAAGACGGTATGCGTGTTGACCGTAAATTCAACGTAAAGCTCAGTTTTACGTACAATCGGAAGGTAAAAAGACTGTCTACAAGTCTGTTTGTGAATGCCGACGACCTCACTAAATCACTGGCTTTCAAGGATGGTACGGAGATTAAACGTAAGGTTGACAGCCTTGTAGAAACGTACCAAAACATGTGTGACAAACTACAGGTGGATGCCAACCATTATACGTTGGATGAAATCATCGGCTTGCTAAAATCTGACATTGAAAGACAGAAACCCGTTGACTTCATAGAGTTCTGCCAATGGTGGATAGCTACAACTACCATCAAGGGAAGGAAGAATTATCAATCTGCCATAAATGCTTTTACGGCATACTTAGGCACTCAGCATCTTGAAGTTTCGAAGATCACCTCATCTTTGCTAATTGGTTTTATTGATTTCCTTAACAAGCAAAGTGAGGCTAGAGCCAAAGCATTCATAAAAGCTGGGAAGCGAGTACCAACTAACAGGACTGTTTCACTATATTTAGGAAGTCTGCGACATTTATTTTACGAAGCCAAGAAGAAATACAACGATTATGACCGTAACATTATCCGCATCACCAATTCCCCGTTTGAATATATGGCTATTCCGAAACAACAGGCCACACGAAAGAGAGCAATTTCACTTGAACAAATAAGAAACATTTGGCAATTTCCTTATGAGTGTAAGAAGGATGGGACTCTTAAACGCGAAAGTCTCACTAATCTGGCTAAGGACTGTTTTATCCTTTCGTTCTGCTTGATAGGAATGAACTCAGCTGACCTATTCAACTGTACGGAGTTTGAGGACAACACAATTACCTACTACAGAACAAAAACAACAGCCCGAAGACTTGATAAGGCGAAGATGGTTGTAAGAGTCCCGCCTTTTTTAATGCCATTATTTGAAAAATATAGAGACAAGACCAGGAAACGTGTTTTCATGTTCCACCTTATATATAACACCGAAAAGAACTTCAATCGTGCTATCAATCACGGGCTAAAGACCATTGGCAAAGAACTGGATATCATCGACCTTGAATATTATGCAGCTCGCCACTCATGGGCAACTATAGCCCTCAATAAGTGCGGCATTGATAAGTACACCGTTCATGCTGCACTCAACCATGTGGACGAATCCATGCGAGTCACAGACATCTACATAGAGCGAGACTTCGTGAACGAGAATAAAGCGAATGCCAAGGTCATTAAATACGTTTTTGGTAAATAAATCACAGTAAACTCCACTTGGATTTGGTCAGGTGGAGTTTTTTTATTACCTTTGTGTCCATGATACAAGAGTTACCAATATATGAAGATTCGTTGGCTTATACCTTTGACGAGCCTTTACTAGATTATGTTCGTAAAGTTGCAAATTATTTTTGGATGGATTATGACCCAGAAATAAATGAGCTAACAGGCTATTCTTCTGTGCCTCGTAGATTTGCATTACGCTATTTGAACGGAGAGATCGATGTTGCTAACAAAGAATTGTACTGTAAAAGTGTAACACCAAAGGCTACTCGTGCTAAGCACATAAAATACGTGGAAAACATTTATTATGGTCAAGAAGAACACAAAGAACATCATAATGAGGAGGAAAGCATCCCCGATATTTCTATGACTTTGAAAGCATACAACCTTGACAACGCAAAATTCTGGTACTTATGTGTTTTCCTCAAAGATTATGTCACGGGAGAAACGATCGAGGGGGCAAGAATAGAACAAGCCAGTCACAGGGAATGCCTTGAACAGTTTGTGAACTTAGTAAACCAACTTAACCCCGATTTGTTTGGTAGCTCTTATAAAACTACAGGAGAAGCTGAGCTATCATTAAGAGTAGGGAAAGGTAAGAAAAACAAGCTGGTGATTAACAATGGTCATACATTGGCATTGATTAGGGACGGTATTCAATACGTACTCGATAATTATCACAGTGATTACATGGATTTTTCTGAGGTTAACCAAAGCAAAAGACTGAAATCAACAAGAGGCGATATTGTCAGAATTGCGCTTTTCTACAAATACATGCTGTGGTTTCTAGATCATTGTGCCTTAAATAAGAAGGTTGTCAAGGGGGCACTCTATCTATCGACAAGCAAAATATTACTTATATCACGAATGATCTATATATTAGGGCTTTCAGACAACAAGCAATTTTTAGGTGAAAGCAGCGAGACTTATTTGCGTACATATATCAGTGGTTACGAAGATGTCAAGACGAATGTGGACAACAAGTTCTACGGAAGTGGTTTTTAGTCTACAGCAATTACACTTTGATAATCAACAAGTTGGGAACTTTTATTAGTTGTAGTTACCTAAGAACCAAGGGGTATTTTTCCTTTTTATTTTTCCTCTTTCTTCATAATTTTGCACTCAGAACGAAATAACAACTGCAGAGTTAGAGTAGTTCCGAGGGTAACACTCCTTGCCTCAGACGGAGTGAAATAAATTTGAACCTAGGCGTTGTAAAGGTAAGCGCAAAAAGAAATGAAAAATATCTTTTTCAATTTTAAAGAAGTCATGGTTGCAATTAATAAGGCAGAAAAAGACTTGGCTCGCATGAAGAAGCAGAAGATGGCACCAGAGGTAATTGCAGCACAGGAGAGGATTATTATTGACCTGGCGGAACAGAAGAAAAAGTTCGAGAAGGTTGAGCAGTCAAAGGCTGATGGTTCTCTCAAAAATGTTAAGTTGACTTTTGCTATCGTTAATGAAGAGACTATGGAAGTGACGGAGCAAGACTACAAGGTTGCTTTCGTGAAGAACAACCGACCAATTGACCAAAATAAAGTTGATGGGTTTATTACCATAATTGCAAAGGGTAAATACGAAAAGGCTTTCCCAATAATAGCGGTGTCAGCAAAGGTGATGGTAGAGAATGGCTATCAGGTAATTGATATTGATGATAATGAGGTAAAGGATGATAATGCTGATGATTACATCGTAATACTTGACGGACAACACAGAACTATGGCTTTCCTGGAGTGTAGCTTTACCGACCCCAAAGTGGTTCCTAATACATACATTCGCGAAGTTGATAACATTGGTGAGTACCTTGTAGACATCAATGATGTGGGTACAAGTTGGAACCAGCGTGATCGTTTTGCAGTGGCAGCTCTGACTTCTGATGATAAGCTCATTCATGAAATTGCCAGTAGAATACGTGAAGGATTCAATCCCTCAACTGCATCACTGATTTATACCCAAAAGAAGATTTCCAATAAACAAGTGAAGAATCTCCTGCGTGGAGAAGAATTAAAACTGCCCAAGGGTGCAGTAACTAACATTGACAGAGGCAACAGGTTTATTCAACTGTGTAAAGAAGCTGGCATTGGGGTGAAGTTCATTACCAGAAGATACTTTATCAATGCATTTAACTCTCATGCGGTGTCAGTGGGTGAGACTGCTGCTTTTGAGGCGCTGGATAAGCTGAAAAATCAGAATTTAACAGAAGAAAAACTGAATGCCATCAAGGACGACCAAGGCTTTATCAAGATATTAATCGCAGCATAATACATCTTTCCTCTTTAGTGGTGAGCAGGCTTTCAGGTAACTTTGAGAGCCTGCAATACCCGTTTGTAGCTCATTTTATTTTTTATTTTTTTCTTACACCCGCCACTCCACCCTCACAAAATCCCCCCTCTACCCCCAAAAAGTAAGTCAAAACCTATAACAAACCTCAGCCTGTAATCTTAAAACGTAGTCAAGATGTAGGGCGTACTAACATCTGTAGAGATGTAAACATGTAACCTCTCTATCATCATTATTAACCAACAAATCCATTTGAATTATGAACAATTTAATCATGATGCCAGCTGTGGCTACAAACAGCAATCAGTTTGAGTATGCTGACTACGAAGAAATTGTAGAGCAGCCTATGACAAGTTCATGCGTCAGTTTCTTGGACGCAAACACCAATGCTATAGCGATGGAGGAGCTGAGAAATCAGTGTGTCGTACCTACGTGGGCGAATCAGGAATTGACAATCTCACATCAGGATTTCATCGAAGCAGTCCACGATGCAGCACGGTCATTCTATCAAGGTGAGACAGTCACTACTCCTGACGTTAGAGTTTCTCACATCGTTAGGGGCAGAACTCCTGATGCATTAGGAAAACGAGCGTCTGAGCTTCTGGAATGCGAGAAAACGCAGTTCTACCAGAGACTGGCTTTTGCTTTCACGATTCCAACAATCTACGAAACTATCGATGGCCAACGATTGGAGCTGTGCATCGGTGGTGTCCGCAACTACAACGACCTAAACCTTTATAGAGCATCTAAGGGGGTAGAGAAATTCTCTGTTTTTGTAGGCTGGCGAGTACGCATCTGTAGCAACCAAATACTTACAGGTCAAGGCGTAAAGCTCTCCATGGAGGTGATGGATCTAAGGCAACTCTACCAGCAAGTGATGGAACTATTCAACGGTTTCAACCCAGCAAAGGACATTCACCTGATTCAGCAATTATCTAACTCGCACCTTACTGAGACGCAGTTTGCTCAGATAGTAGGACGCATGAGGCTTTATCAGGCATTGCCGCAAGGACTCTCAAAGCGCATCCCACGATTGCTGATTACGGATTCACAGATCAACAACGTGTGTCGTGGCTACTACAGTAATCCTGAGTTTGGAGGTCAAGGCGGTGAAATATCCATGTGGAACTTCCACAACCTTATGACCGAAGCAAACAAAAGTAGCTATATTGACAGCTATCTACAGAGAGCAGTCAACGCCACCGAAGTAAGTGTTGGGCTTAACAATGCCCTTCACGGTGACTCTACCTACCAATGGTTTCTTGGTTAGTAGTTGATAGAGCGGAGGGCATCGCATTCCTTTATATTTAATAAGGAGGTGGTGTCCTCTTTTCTTTTAATGCGTTCAAATAACGAGTGTGTTCAAATAAATCTCTATGAGGTTGTTGAACGCACTCTTTTCGTAACCACTTAATACTTTGATTAAAATGAATACAAAAGCAGTAATCTATGCACGTGTTTCCTCAGTTGGAGACCGTCAAAATACAGATCGTCAAATCTCAGACCTGTTAGACTACGTGAAATACCAGAACCTAGAAATCTGCAAGATTTTTGAGGAACATATTTCTGGAGCTAAGAAGAATTGTGAGCGTCCCATTTTGCAACAAGCTATCGAATACTGTAAGTCTAACTGTGTAGCAATCCTCTTAGTGAGTGAGCTATCGCGATTGGGAAGAAACGCCTTTGAAGTTTTGGCTACCGTGAAAGATCTCATTGACAGCAAAATCAATCTCTATATGCAGAAAGAGCAGCTTACTCTTCTTGATAAGGAGGGTAAACCCACCATTTTTGCCCCTATAATGATAGCAACACTCTCAACATGTGCGCAGCTGGAACGAGAGAATATCAAGTTCCGTTTGAATAGTGGTCGCAAACTCTACATTGAACGAGGTGGTAAGCTTGGCCGTAAGGTTGGAAGCATCAAAACCACAGAGCAGAAACGAGAGGATCACAAAGACATTATCAGTTACTTGAAACGTGGTTATTCTGTTCGCAACGTGGCCAAACTTACAGGTAAAGGAATAAGTACTGTTCAACGGATTAAAACGGAGTTTAATCTTTAATGATTCTTAAATAATAAGCAAGTTCTTGCCCAGTTAAGCGTCTTTTTACTATCTTTGTAAGGTCAAAAGCAGGCTCTTTTCAAGAGTTGAGCTGATGGCAGGGCGTTTAGCACGTTACCTCTCGTTGGAATCTGGACAATTCGCGGCTGAGGGTGATGAGCAAGAACGCCCACGCGGATGATTATATTTCCTCAACAGGATTTATATATCATTGTGGCGTGGGCTTTTGCTTATTATTCAGCCAGGCAGTCCAGAGCCGCAATGAGGTAATAAGTTGAGAGTTCCCACGCCTTTACTATGTTTAACTGCGACTTCTGGGAATCTGGTTAGCATTTTTTATTTTACAAGATGTTTAGTGACGATTCTTATGATTTCATTAATGCTGTAGGGCGAGATCTTCGTGATAAATCACAGTATCGTTTATGTCAATTTAAAATATACAGCCGATCGAATGACTCAAAGGCTATTGAGATTACCAAACAAGGACACCCCGTAAATCTTTTCCTCTTTTATGAATCAGTGGACGGAAGCGGAAAGATTGGCTCAATTGCGATATATGGGTTGTACTTAAATGAATATTTAAAAGCAATTAAGCAGGCAGGAAGCATTTTTGGATTGAAAGTTGATTCTGTTGAGTTAGACGCAGGATTTGATGATTATTTAGATATTTATGTGAATTATTAAAAACATCAATTATGGGACCAAGACATTACGTAGAAGCAATTTTAAATGGTTCGCAGAGTTACCGTCTTAATTTTGCAAAAGTTGTTATTTTCAAAGGTAATACTCAGATCGCCTGTCTTGATGAAGAAAACACAGAAGGAAGAAATGCAGGAACCGTTATCTTTAAGGATTCCCGCTACAGTTTTTTTGGAGATTCGATTAGATTGGCTTTTCGTTGCTTGACAGATATTCAAAAATATGGAGCACTACTAAATTTTGATGATTCTGATTATATTACAATAGATTCTAATAGATGGTTTGAGGTCGCAGTTTTTCCACAAATAGTTATAATGAATTGCATTGAAGACGGAAATATAGATTCTATTTCTTTAATTGCAGATGACGAAGCAATGTTAACTCTCCAAATTCGATCTGGAGAATATGACATTTTAGCTGTTGACCCAATCTTTCAAGACTTAATGGTAAAATAGGGGCACTCAAGTGAAAGATGGGACGATATTATTACCCAAATGCTAAAAATGCTTTAGAAGCGAAGATACAATTTCTTCGAGAGCATCACTATAAAATTCGACATTGTTTCAAAAACTTTGGTTCAGGCTTTGTCCTCTTTGATACAAGAAAGGAAGTAAATATTTGGTACAAAGAACAAACAGGGCATGTCTTTTACAAGAATGAAGAAGAGCACGGTGGCTTTTAGATAATCTCTATTTCTATCTATCTTTAAGTACAAAATAGCATAGTTATTAACGATAAAAGAAACAAATAATAATATGAATTACGAATTCAATAATCAAACAGACAGTAAAATTAGAGAGTCATTGCAAATGCTAAACAATGACTTCTATTACGGGTGTGCTTCAATAGACATAAATACTCAAATCTATACATGCCGTACAGATTGTTGCCAAACATATATGGCGAAAATAAAATTTCAACTACGGAATGACGTAATTTCTTTTATCGTAAAGTCAGATGGTTCTGGCGATTTGGATTATATAAAGATTTTGGATGGGTATTCTATAGACGTAATGATCAATAAGATACGAGAAACAAATAGTTTTTGGGGAATTCCCGTTAAAACTATAGAGGCGAAAATTGATCGTGAATTTAATGAAACGTACAAATATTACATAATAAACGTCCATTAGATGTAAATCAATCCCTACACCCAACCACCCATTTCGTAAAATAATCGTAGTGAGTGGTTTGAGTTTTCAATAAATAACAGTAACTTTACATTCACTAAAAAATATGAAAGCAAAAACGAAGAAACCGTCATTACTGACGAAAAAAGACATTAACAATATATGTGGTGTTGAGATTATAAGCGATTCTAACGAAACCTTTTCTCAGACTTGTGTACGTTATGGTAATTTGTTACATGATGATGAGGAGAATGGCATGACTCCCCATCAATATGAAGAGAATTATATGATTTCTGCACAACTAGCTCTCCAATCCTTTTGTGAGGATAATTCAATAATAACGGAAGAAGAATTCACCACTTGGTACCAACAACTTATTGATGATGAAGAGCTATTCAGGCTTGATAGGCATACGGATGCTCTTTGGAAGGATGCTTGTGAGGTGTTTGATGCTAAAATAAACAAATGGATAGCTGAGGGCGCTTTAGATGCCAACTATAACACATATTGTCTATTCTGTGCAATCATTATTATGGCTATCAAGAGCACATACGAAAAAATGGGGATCGAAAAACTTAATGACAACATGTTCTTCAAAGATTCCATATTGGGGAAATATAAGATAATGGCTCTTGATTATGCTGATAACACTTCACTGAAAGAGTTCGATAATCCCCGTGCATACAATCGCTTTAACGTTGAAGGTTTGATTACATATGCCATGGGAGGGTTTGATGAATATGAAGATTACAGAAAGACGCTCGATATATACCAAGAGGTGAAAGATATTATTTATGAAGATCCAAACCGTTTGTTAAGTGAAACTAAGAAGATACTGGTGCAAAGAGCGAAGCATGACAAGATAAAGAAAATGCAATATGCAGTCCTCTACGCCGCCGCAGTAATAGAATGGTACTTGAAGCACCACTAATTTCTTTATGCTTCTGTTGCTGATGACCCTATTTTTAAGCAAATTATCAAACAAAATCGTTGGTAATGACTTCACAACAGAAGGAAGTGACATTTATGTAGAGTTACTCGGTTTTATATACCCTTCTGTTAAAATGTCACACCAAATGGAGGCTCAGAAATGGGTCTCCTTCTTTTGTTTTAGTTGTGGAACAAAATTTTTCAAATCACTTCTTATAAAGATGGGAAAAAGTTCTCTGCCAAAAATGTTGCACAATAAGGCCGATTTTTTTTGTTTACATTTTTTAACTTTGATTTTCTGAGGCCAAATAATACATTTTTCATATACAAGGGAGGGGGCAGGAGAAGACTAACACAAAAAAGTAAAAGTTGCAACTCAAGAATTTTGGTATTTGTTCCCTATATAAATAGTTTAGTCTTTTCCAACCCTTCATTTTATTAAGGGTGGAAAATTTGGGCTGAGTAAATTTTTGAAAAATTATTGGCTAGAACGACCTCATTATTTTGATAATCACGTAAAAATCACACTCTCAATCGAGTGGTGTTACTTTCAGATATTTGGTGGACAAGAGGCGCAGACAATGCGTCTTTTGTTTTGCTGATGGTGGAACTTTTTTTTTCAAATCGTTTCTTATAAAACAGGAAAAAATTACCATCACACAAATCACCGCAAATCAGAAGATCTTTTATATTGAAGTAGATCGTTCTATTAACTATTAACCAAATATTTGAATATGGTGAATGTAATTAATGCTGGAAACGCTCGATACTTAGCAGAGCTACCAGAATTTCAGGATGGCTTGCCTCATGGCATAGTCAACAAAACCAAAACAGATGTGGGCGGTACTTATGTCGCTGCAAACTGTAGATACAATTACATCATTGTTTGTCCGTTCCGTGACTTGGTGGATAGCATTGCGGCAGACAAGAACAACAAATATGAAGTGTTCAAGTGCTATGGCGGCGTGAAAGAACCATCATTTAAGAAGTACATCAAGGAGCACGGTACACGCAAGATAGCTGTTACCTATGATAGCCTACCAAAGCTCTTACGCTGGATGGATAACAAGACAAAAAGCTGGAAACTCCTTGTGGACGAGTACCATTTGATTCTGGAAGATATGGATTTCAGAGAGACAGCCATCAATGGTCTGCTTCATGAAATCGGAAGGTTCAAGCACTATACTTTCTTGTCCGCTACGCCAATTGACGAAGACTATGAAATCGATTTTTTACAGCAGTTACCTCATTATCGGGTGGAATGGAACGACACGTTGCCTATTACTGTAAAAAAGGTCAGGGCTCCCCATCTTACAAAAGGATTATGCAACCTAATAAACATCTTTCTCCGTGAAGGTTTCCAGATTCCAGACATAGATGGTGAAATCAGAGAGGTTGAGCAACTATTTATCTTCTTAAACTCCGTTACTACCATTAGGCAAATTATCGGCACTCTTGAACTTGATGCTGACGAAGTTAAGATTTGTTGTGCTAATAAACAGAGAAACAGGCTAATTTTGGGAGAATACAAGATAGAGCCTGTAATCAGCCCTAATAAGAGAATTAACTTCTTTACTAAGAAATGCTTTCAGGGCTGCAATCTGTTTTCAAATAACGGTTTAGTAGTCGTTGCCAGTGATGCCTACAGGACTCAGACTTTAGTAGACATATCAACAACGATGGAACAGATTTCTGGCAGGTTGCGAGTTAATGAGGAATATTAGAACGTCTTCCGTAATACGATGATTCACTTATATTCAACTAACTAGAACGTGCTATCAGACGAAGAATTTGAAGCCCAGATGATCAGGAAAGAGGAAGAGGCAGCTCTCATTTTGTCTCTGCAAGAGAAAGCAAGCGAAGAAGAACGTAAGGCTCTCATTAAAAGAGTAAACATTGAAACGGACTTACTTTCAAAAGAGGGGGAATTCCTCGTTAGAAACGAACTGAAAAGGAGGTCGTTTATCTGTAAACAGGAAATCCGTAAGGCATACAGGGACGGACATGGGCTCAGGACATTATATAATAAGTCTCACAAGCTTGTCCAGACGAAACAAGAGCTATGGAAAGATTTTGACATCTTATTAGAAAAGGCTGTTCTCGTTTCTTACGAAAAACTGCTTAAAGACTATCTAGAACATCCAACAAATGAATACGAGGAAGAATATCCAGAGTTTAAGGATTTCAGACAATATCTGAAAGAGACGGAAATGAACAGTCTCAGATGGAACAAAGAGAAGATGCAAAAAGCGGTTGAGGACAAGAAGAAACTCCAGCAAGCATTTAGGGCAATCTATCGCAAAGGAGAATTTGTTAGCAATGAAGCATTAAAAAAGCAACTAGCAGAACAGTTCAAACGATTGGGAATAGGACTCACTCCAAAGGCCACATTGATACAAAGCTGTAGCATCTACTAGGTAGAGAAATGCAGCGTAAGAATCAACGGCAAAAAAGTGAACGGCTATCGTTTTGGAGATACGTTTTTCAAGTTAGCATTTTAATGATATGTTGTACTTCATTAAGAGTGGAAACTACTGCAAAGTAGGCTATTCCAGAGACAAAAATGCTTTATTTAATAGGATGAGATCATACCTGACACATAATCCTTCCTTTTAGATATTGGATTTGCGCAAGGGAGATATGAATAAAGAAAGAGAAATCCACGCACTTATACCACCCGAACTATATCACTATGGTGAATGGTGCGTTTGGAATAAGGAGATAGCATGGATTTGGCTACGCTATTATGGAGTGGAAATCGAATGTTCTTTAGAAGATTATTTCATTACAAGAAACAAGAAGGCAAATAAATGGATTGTCAACGAGTACAAAGACACGCTTTATTTGAATTTCATCAGATATTTTAGCAAGGAGTCCAACTTGGACTTAACAGAGCCTCCAGTAACAGAGTGGAGGACACCTTGATTTTTTAAGTGGTACATCATTAAGAGAAATCTCTTATGGTGTGCCACTTTGCTTTTTACCGAATAATAAATATAGAGGAACGTACATTACTTAGGAAACGAAACAATATGAATATTTTTCTTATTTAGCTCCTTTTTTTATAGAAACATGACTAAATATCAGAAAAAATCACTACCTTTGCAAAAGTTCTGATGTTTACTTATAGTTTACCGAAGGACAAAACGAGAGTTCATTAACGTGGTGAAAATCAATTGGATAGAGGTTTAAGAGATAGAGATTCCGGTTCTGAAGGTCTTGGGTTTGAATCCCAACGGGATCACAAAGGAAAATGGAGAATTAAATAAGAAAGCTCGCTTTCAATTATTTAAGGCTCCTTTTTTCTTTGTTGGATGGCTGGCGCCAGCCATAGGGATAGGCACAGCCAATTCCAACATTATACAGGGAAAGACGTAGTCAATTCAACGGGATCACGTTTGTAACTCCTTACCATAGTCTTGGTGAGGAGTTTTTGATGGTTTGAGGAACAGTAAAGAGAAGATAGTGTAAACGAGTTTGGGAATTTTTCGGTGCGAAACTTTGGTGATTGAAGTTTTTATTGTATATTTGCAAAATAATAACTAAAGCATAGAAATGGAGCATCTGATTCTAGACCTGACGCTGATACTTGTTGTTGCCGGAGTGGTGACACTGGTGTTCAAGAGACTGAAGCAGCCGCTGGTGCTGGGCTACATCGTGGCTGGATTCCTGGTGTCGCCGCACATGCCGTACATCGCCTCGGTGGTGGACAAGGAGAACATTCAGACGTGGGCGGATATCGGTGTGCTGTTTCTGCTGTTTGCACTGGGATTGGACTTCTCGTTCAAGAAGATTCTGAAGATGGGCTTGGCACCTGTCATCGCTGCCGTCTCCACGGTGTTCTCGATGATGGCACTGGGCATACTTGTGGGTAAGGCTTTCGGCTGGTCGCACATGAACTGTGTGTTCCTCGGCGGAATGCTTGCGATGTCGTCGACCACCATTATCTACAAGGCTTTCGACGACATGGGACTGCGGCAACAGCACTTTGCATCGCTGGTGATGAGCGTGCTCATTCTGGAGGACGTGCTGGCGATTGTGATGATGGTGATGCTGTCGACTATTGCCGGCGGGAAATCGCTGGGTGGGAGCGAGCTGCTGATGAGCATTCTGCGACTGGGCTTCATCCTCATCCTCTGGTTTGTGGTAGGCATCTTCTTGATTCCGCTGTTTCTCAGAAAAACGCGCCGGCTGATGACCGATGAGACACTCGTGATAGTCTCGCTGGGTCTGTGCTTCCTGATGGCGGTCATCGCCACGCGGGCAGGGTTCAGCTCGGCTTTCGGAGCCTTCGTCATGGGCAGCATCCTGGCGGAGACCATCGAGGCCGATAAGATTATTCGCTTGGTGGAACCGGTGAAGAATCTGTTCGGTGCGGTGTTCTTCGTGTCGGTGGGCATGCTCGTAGACCCGCAGATACTGCTCTCGCAATGGCTGCCGATTGTCGTGCTCACGCTGACCATCCTGATAGGCCAGGCGGTGTTTGGCTCGACGAGCTACATGCTCAGCGGCCAACCCCTGAAGACAGCGATGCGCTGCGGCTTCTCGATGGCGCAGATTGGCGAGTTTGCCTTCATCATTGCCTCGCTGGGCCTGACGCTGGGCGTCATCAGCGACTTCCTTTATCCGGTTGTAGTAGCGGTGTCGGTGGTCACCACATTCCTCACACCTTACATGATCCGTGCTGCCGAGCCCTGCTACAACCGCCTTTCGAAACGTCTACCGAAGCGCTGGCTGCGACGCCTGAACCACTTGGGCGAGATGCATCACTCCACACAGGCCGAGCGCAGCAACTGGCGCAAGCTGCTCACGCAGATGGGCGTGAACGTAGTCGTCTACAGCATTCTCTCGACGGCCGTCATCGCACCGATGTTCACCATTGCACTTCCCTTCTTCCGTCGCCTGTTGTCTGGTGGCGCTGACAGCTGGTATGCCAATGCCATCACCGGTGTGCTGACCATCTTGTTCATTGCGCCTTTCCTGCGTGCCATGGTGATGAAGAAAAACCACTCCAATGAGTTTCGTGCCCTGTGGACGGAGAGCCGCCTGAACCGCCTGCCGCTTATCTTCACAGTGCTCGTGCGCGTCTTCATAGCTGCCAATTTCGTTTTCTATGTGGTCAACTACCTATCGCACTTCAAAAGCGCAATCATCCTGGTCGTTGCCCTCGTGGCAGTGGTGCTGATGATTATGTCGCGCTCGCTGAAACGGCGAAGCATCCGACTGGAACGACTGTTTGTGCAGAACCTGCGGTCACGCGAAATAGAAGCGCAGGTGCACGGACGAAAGAAACCGCTCTTCGAGGGACATCTGCTCGACCGTGACATCCACATCGGTGAGTTCACGGTGCCGGAGGATTCGCTTTGGGCGGGTCGCTCGCTGGCGGAGCTGAACATCGGTCACCGCTTCGGCATCCATGTGAGCAGTGTGCTCAGAGGCATTCAGCGCCTGAACATTCCTACGGGCGACACTGTGCTCTTCCCCGGCGACCGCATACAAACCATCGGCAACGACGACCAGCTGCAGCAGTTTGCCACTGCCCTGCGCGAAGAGCTCGTGCCCGAGGATGCGGAGATAGAGAAGCGGGAGATGCACCTGCAAAAGATAGTCCTCTCGGCTACCAGTCCCTTCATTGGCAGAAAATTGAAGGAGAGCGGTTTCCGCGAGGACTATGGATGCATGGTGGTCGGCGTGGAGGAAGGTCAGGAACAACTCACACTCGTTGACCCGGAACGACAGTTCGAACAAGGCGACATCGTGTGGGTAGTGGGTGAGGAGTCAGACCTAAAGCGGCTGCTCGATGCATAACAGAGAGTGTGTGCAAGGGTTTGCTTATCGTTTCACGACCTTGCGCCCACCAATCATATAGATTTCGTTTGGTTTGATGTTGCCGTTTGCGATGCTGCGTCCCTGCAGGTCGTAGACGGCAGCATCGTTCATGTTGCTTGTTGCCGGGTCGGCAGAGGGACGGCTGATGCCAGTGGGATCGCCCTGGAAGGCATTCAGTGCCTTGCCCGGACGGCCCTGCGACGTGAAAGCACCTTTGCCATAGGCGTTCCAACCGAGCTTGGTGTAGTAGGCGGGTTTCCACCAGCCATAGAGCTCGGGCTCCCAATAGAAGATGCCTGCACACTGCGAAAGCGACTGCGTCTTGCTGAAGAGGTCGGTCATGACCTGTTCGGCCAGCGTCTCATTGCTCACGGAATAGCCCGTCTCGACAATCATCACCGGCACGCCGAAGGTCTGGCCGAGCGATTTCACGTTGTTGGCAGTCTTCGTGTTCTCGTTTTGCCAGTTGCTCTCAGGATAATGGGAAAGGCCAATCATGTCGAACTTGCCACCGGCGGCCTTGAATTCGCGGTAGAACCACGCATTGTCGTCGGGACCTTTGTCGATGTGCACGATGACCTTTGCCTCGGGCAGCACTGCGTGGACGGCCTCGTAGCCGGCATTGCTCAGGGCAACATAGTTGGTGTAGCGAGCTGAACCCGACTTGTTCCAGTCGATGCGCCCGCTCTCCCAGATCATGCCCGACCGCGTCTCGTTGCCCACCTGCACCCATTGTGGCTCGATGCCCTCGTCTTTCAAGGCCTGCAGGACATCGCGGGTGTGGTCGGCAACCGCCTTCTTCACCTCGTCCATGGAGTAGGTGGCCCATGCCGACGGCTTATCCTGTCGGCCGGGGTCGGCAAAGAAGTCGCTGTAGTGGAAGTCGATGAGCAGGGCGAGCCCTTGCCCATGCGCCCGCCGTGCCTTTGCCAGCACGTCGGCCTTGTCGCACCAAGGACCATAGGCCTTCTCGGGGTTCACCCACACGCGCAGCCGGATGGCGTTCATGCCGATTTGCTTCATCAGCGCCATCAGCTCGGTTTCCTCACCGTTGGCATTGTAGAATCGCTTGCCGTCGGCCTCCATTTCCGTACACCAGCTCACGTCGGCACCGCGTGCGAACACATCTGCCGGCTGAGCCTGCATCGTCAAGGCCGAAAAGGCAGCAAAAACTGAGATAAGAATCTTTTTCATAATCATTCAGTCACCAATAATCAATTTGTGCAAAATAGGTCTCTCATCAATACCAGCGAACGGCATTGGAATAGCCCGAACGCTTGTCGTACTTCAAAGCATCGGTGAGGGTGGCGGCATTGCAGCGGAAGGTGAAGTTATAGCTCGTGTAGGGAGCGAGCACCACAGAGCACGACATGTTAAAACAATGCAGGTCGCGTTGCAATGACGCCGTCGTCATCGATAGCTTCTTGTTATCGAAATCGTAACCACTCGAGAACGAGATGTTCCATCCTTCGCTCAGGCGGAGGTTGCCGCTGAGGTTCAGGTTCTGCGTGAACTTATAAGGATAGCGCATGCGCTCCTTGTTGAACTTCTCCGGGTCTTGGTTCTCACGCATGGTGATGCCATAGCCGATGGTGATGGACCATGGCATGGAGAACGTCATGTAGCCATCGGCATCGGTGGCGGCCTTGCTGCCTCCGTTTTTGCGCTTGGCAGCCCGCTGGCCCTTCACCATTGTATCATCGACATTCGACTCGCGGTCGGTGTCGATGCCTTCATCGTCTTCTTCCTCCTCTTCTTCATCCTTGTCGCGGCCACCGCCGAAGAGTTTCTTCAGCTTCTCGGGGGTCAGCGTGTAGGAGAGGTTCTGCGACATGCCTTGGAATCGGCCGAAGCGACCGTAGCCATACTCGGTGTGCGTGCCCAGATAAGGCCGTCCGTTCTCATCGAGCTCATAGGCATAGGTGGCAAAGACGGCATTCAGGTTGAACGTGTAGTTCTTCGTGAGTTTCAGTCGGATGCGCATGTTCAGATCGCTAAGCGGTCGCACCTTCGCCGCCATGTTGTACGACATGGCGAGTCCAAACTCGTCGATGAGACTGATTTTCTTGTAGTCCACCGTATCGTTGTCGCCGCCTTTCACCTTCATCTCCAGATTGTTCGAGAGGTCTAACGAGATGCTTCCCGTTCGGCCCTTGCCCGGTATGCCGTACATGCCGCTTTGGAAGGGCGAATACTGCACGAGCGACACGTTGCCGTTGGCATCGGTCTTCTGGTAGGTGTCGTAGAAGCCGTAGCGGCTGGCACTGAAGTCGGGCGCATAGCTGAAGCTCACCTGCGGTGTGAGCACGTGGCGGATGCGGTCGATCTTGTTGCCGAACAGCTTGCGCCAAGGCACCCAGAAGCCATAGAGCTTCGTCGATGCCGAGAGCGACAGGCTCCAGTTGTAGACGTTGTGCAGACCGTAGATGGTGTCGGACACCTCACGTTGGTTGACGTCGTCCCACGAGCGCATGATCTTGTTGGTGTACATGCGGTCGGTGAAGTTGAACGAGGGATTGATGTTCAGATAGTCGAAGAGCGTGAACGAGCCGCTGATAGGTATCTGGTGCTGCATGCCGTTTTTCCAGTCCTTGACGAGGTTGGAGTGCAGCAGCTCTTTCTCTTTCGCCGTGATGGAGTTGGAGAGATGACCCGTGTAGCTCATGGCAATCTTCTCATACCAGCGCTCCTTGCCTGCCATGTGCTTGCGCTTGAACGGATAGAAGCGCGAGATGGAAATGTTCAGGTCGGGCATGGTGAGCGACACGGTGGTGTCGCGCATGTTCTGAGCCAGGTTGAACGTCGACGACAGCGACAGGCCGATGCTCGAGAACGTCGTGCTCCAGCTCACCGACGACGTGCGCGTCGACTGTGTCATCGCCTGCGGGTTGTACATCGACGTGAGGTTGTTGCGCTCGTAGCTGCTCGTGGCGAAGTTTACGTTGGCCGACAGCGTGCTGTAAGGATTCGCCTTCGCATCCTGCCGATGGTTCCACTGCACCTTGAAACTCTCCTGGCGCGTGAAGTCGGGCATGCCCTTGTCACCGTTTCGTGTGTCCTGATAGCTGAAGTAGAACGAACCGCTGAACTTATAGCGCTTGCGATAGTTGCTGGCGGCACTCAAGCCCCATGAGCCCTTGGTGTAGATTTCGCCGAGCAGCTTCAGGTCGAACTTGTCGCTGATGGCGAAGTAGTAGCCACCATCGCGCAGATAGAAGCCGCGGGCACTCTCATCGCCGTAGGTAGGCATGATGAATCCGCTGGAGTAGCTCTTCGTGAACGGGAAGAAACCATAGGGGATGGCCAACGGCAGCGGCACGTCGCACACCACCAGATAGGCGGGTCCGAACACTACATCCTTTCCCGGTCGCACCTTGGCTCGCGACAAGGCAATATAGAAGTCGGGATGGTCGGCGTCGCAGGTGGTATAGGTGCCGTGCTGCAGGTAGATTTCACCCGTTGCCGTACGCTTGGCGAGCTTACCGTTCAGGAAACCGTCTTCCTGCTCGGTGTAGACGTTGCGTATGAGGCCCTTCTTCGTCTTGAAGTTAAAGGAGATGGTATCGTTCTCGTAGGTGTCCTGTCCCATTTGGAACACAGGTGTGCCCGTCAGTTCATAGTCGGCATCGGTGATTTCCTCGGGAGCCTTTTCCTCGGCTTCCTTCTTCAGCGCCATCGCACCAGTGGCATGCACCTTACTCGAGTCCAGACCCATATAGATCTTCTCACTCTTCAGGTCCATGTTCTGGTATTTCACGTTCGACGAGCCATAGAGATAGGCCATGTTGGTGCCGGCGAGATAGACGATAGAGTCCTCGGCGGTGTATTCCACTGGCGAGTCGATGCCGTTCTTGCGTTGGCGGTTCATCGAGTCGAGGCTGATGGAGTCGTCGATGGCTTTGTTGTGCCGGTAGACGGCCAGCTGTAGCGAGTCCATCTGCGTCGTGTCCACCTCCAACGCCTTGGCGGTGAGCTTCTGTGCGTCAGTAGAGTCCTTAGGCTCACGGGGCGCGTCGGCGGTCTTCTGCGATGGTGCCTCTTTCTCCTCCTGCTTCCGGTCAGTGGTGTCGGCAGGTTGCTCATTGTCGGATGAAAGACCTTCCGCCAGCTGCTCTTGCGCCTCTTCGCGAGCGGGCACAGCGACATCGGCCGAAGGCACGTCAGCCTCGGCGTCGTCGCTCTGCACGATGTCTCCCAGTTCGGAAGCCATGTCGGTGAGCGTCTGTTGCAACCCGTGCCGACAGCCGCCCAGCGTCACCGCCAGAGCTGTCAACAGCAGGATGATCATGGTCTTTCTTCTCATTGCTACCTACGTAGAGTATGATACTTATTCAAAAGTCTGTGCCCATTGCTGGAACCGGGCCACACCGCCCGTGCCGAACTTCGCCAGCGACCGCACCACCTCTTCCATCGTTTTCTCTCGGTCGAGTTTCGTCTTCGAGAAGAACTTGTCGGCATAGCAGACAATCTGCTCCTCGATGGTCTCTGGCATGTAGGGCTCGCTGTCGTCGTCGGGCAGCGGCATCGGCAGTCCTTGCTCCAATACCTCCCGTCGCGTGATACCCGCTCCCGTGTGGCGCTGGCACACGCGCGCAAACGGCTCTAAAGCCCCTGAAGGCTCCAACAACCTAAGCATCTCGGCTCCCATGATGCCGTGTCTGATATATGGCTCTGTGCCGTGACAGAAGATACCCGGAGCATCACACTTCATAATCCCGATGTCGTGGAGCATGGCAGCCGCTTCAACGAAGTCGCGGTTGAGATTCATCTCGGGATGTCGGTCGCAGATGTGCAGAGCCTTGTCGGCCACAGCCCGGCTGTGCACGAGCAACAGGCGTCGCAGCTCGTTGTCCTCAGGATAGAAGTGATTGATGATCTTCGAGTAATCCATATCATTCATCCGGGTTATCCACCGGAGGTTTTTATTCTGCCCGTTCAATATAGGCGATAATGTCGCCCTTCTGCACCTTCGTGCCCTGCTTGGCATTGATTTCCACGAGCTTGCCACCCAAGGCAGCGGGCACGGTGATGAATTCGCCCCAAGTGGCCACGATGTAGCAGAACATGTCGCCTTCCTTGTATTCTTTGCCGATGTAGGGCTCCACGGTAGGCATGGCCTCGCCGTCGCCGCCAATCTCCCAGAACAGCTGACCCTTCACGGGAGCAACGATGGCGTCTGCCTTGGCATGCTTGAAGGCAGCAATCTCCTCGGGACTCATCTTGCCACCGAGCTGGGCGTCCTTCGCCTTCTGGATGTCGGCCAGCAGGTTCTTCTTCGCCTGTCCGCTCTTGTAGTTGCGATACTGCTCGGGGTGCATGGCGAGCTCCCACAGCTCTTCGTCGTCGGGACCGTACTCCCAGCCGTTCTCATCCATCTCCTTACGGAAGTCGTCGAGGGCATTGGGGTAGAACGAGCGCGGGTCGTCGGTGACGAATTCGCGGCCTTGTGCCTTGGCCAGTTCCACAATCTCTGGAGCCAGCGGACCGGGCACTTTGCCACTCTTGCCGAGAATCATTCCCCATACGGAGTCGTCCATCATAACATAGCGGCCCTTGCCCTGTTCCATGGTGAGCAGGTTGAAGAGTGCGATGTTCTTCACATACTGCGAGAACGGTGTCACCAGTGGTGGATAGCCCACACGCGGCCAAACATATTCCACCTCGTTGAACAAGGCGACAAGCATGTCGTCGGTGGTGAGCTCGGGCTCGCCCTTCTTCTTGCGCAGGTTGTTGATAACGCCCTGAATGCCACCCAAGTCGGCCATCATCGAACCCATCATTCCACCAGGCAGGCCACAGCCGAGCAGCAGACTCGACATCTGCTTGTTGCCGGGATTGATGAAGTAGCCCAGCCAGTCGTCGATGAACTCCTGCGTCAGCGAGCGGGCCTTCATGTAGGCCTTCATGTTGATATCGGGAACATCGAAGCCTTCGTTGCGCAACATCGACTGCACGGAGATTACGTCGGGATGCACCTTACCCCACGACAGGGGCTCGATGGCTGTGTCGATGATGTCGGCACCGTTCTCACAAACCTCCAAGATAGAGGCCATAGACAGGCCAGGACCCGAGTGACCGTGATACTGGATGATGATTTCCGGATATTTCGTCTTGATCATCTTTGTCAGCTTACCCAGGAAGGCTGGCTGACCGATGCCGGCCATGTCCTTCAGACAGATTTCCTCGGCACCAGCGGCAATCACCTCGTCGGCGATGGCCATATAATAATCTAAGGTGTGAACGGGACTCGTTGTGATGCAGAGCGTTGCCTGCGGTGTCATTCCAGCCTCTTTCGCCCAGCGAATGGAAGGAATGATGTTGCGTGTGTCGTTCAGGCCGTCGAAGATACGGGGAATGTCGACACCCTGCGCATGCTTCACCTTATACATTAACGCGCGCACGTCGTCGGGAACCGGATACATGCGCAGGGCGTTCAGGCCGCGGTCCAGCATGTGGGTTTTGATGCCCACCTCGTTAAACGGCTTACAGAAAGCCCTCACGGCATCGTTAGGATTCTCGCCGGCCAGCAGGTTCACCTGCTCGAAAGCGCCGCCGTTGGTCTCCACACGTGCAAAGCAACCCATCTCGATAATCACGGGAGCGATACGCTCCAACTGGTCCTTGCGAGGCTGGAATTTACCTGAACTCTGCCACATATCGCGATAGACCAGACTAAACTGAATTTTCTTCTTCATCTTGTGTATTTTATATTCATTTTCTTCTTTCAGCCTGCAAAGGTACGAATAAGTGAGCGAAAAGCAAAGGAAAAAAACAATTTTTCACTTTGTTTTCCAAACGAAAGTACCTTCGACCTCAGGTCAAAGGTAGTGCAAATCGAAGACAATACATTTAGAGCCCCTTCGAGGGGCGGCTATCGCTCGGCGACGTAGGAGACGCTTTCAGAGCGAAGTGGGGAAAGAATGCAGGGTGTTTTTATTGTTAAGATGCCGCCTACTTTCAACGGTAGTTAAAGCATGAATAAGTGAGCGAAAAGCAAAGCTGAAAACACAATTGTTCACCGACTGGTGTGATACCAATCGGTGAACAATCGTAATGGGGAAGGAATTAGTCGTTGTATCTGGCTGTCAGTTCGCAGATGCGGACGATGACGTCAACGACCTTCTGCATGACCTGAATGCTGACGAACTCGTAGGGGCCGTGGAAGTTCACGCCGCCGGCGAAGATGTTCGGGCAGGGCAGACCCTTGAAGGAGAGCTGTGCGCCGTCGGTGCCGCCACGGATGGGCTTTACTTTCGGGGCAACGCCAGCATCCTGCATGGCATGAAGGACGATGTCGATGACATGCATGTTCGGGTCAATCTTCTCCTTCATATTATAATATTGGTCGCGCACGTCGGCGGTGACGGCATCCTCGCCGTACTTCTCCTGCATCTGTGCCACGCACTTCTTGATGAATGCCTTGCGATCCTCGAAGCGGTCGCGGTCGTGGTCGCGGATGATGTAGCTAAGCGTAGCCTGTTCGATGCCACTCTGAATGCCTAGCAGGTGATAGAAGCCTTCGTAGCCCTCGGTCTCCTCGGGTGTTTCGTTGGCAGGCAGGAGCGAAGCGAACTCAACAGCCAGACGGTTGGCGTTCACCATCTTTCCCTTGGCATAGCCCGGATGCACGCTCACACCCTTGCAATGAATCTTGGCCGAGGCAGCATTGAAGTTCTCGAACTCCAGCTCACCCAGGTCGCCGCCGTCGATGGTGTATCCCCATTCGCAGCCAAACTTCTCCACGTCGAAGTGATGGGCGCCCATGCCGATTTCCTCATCGGGATTGAATGCCACGCGAATCTTTCCGTGTTCAATCTCCTTATGGTCGCGCAGGAAGCACATGGCCTGCACAATCTCGGCGATGCCGGCCTTGTCGTCGGCGCCAAGCAGTGTGGTGCCATCGGTGACGATGAGGTCTTCGCCTACGTGCTGCAGCAGTTCGGGGAATTTCTTCGGACTGCTGACGATGCCTTCCGAGAGAAGGATGTCGCCGCCATCGTAGTTCTCGACGATGCGAGCCTTGATGTTGGCACCCGAGCAGTCGGGGCTGGTGTCGTAGTGTGAGATAAAGCCGATGACGGGCGCCTTTTTCTTCGTGTTGGCGGGCAGTGTGGCATAGATGTATCCTTGCTCGTCCATTTCCACGTCGTCGAAGCCCTCGGCGTCGAGTTCTTTCTTCAGGTACTCAGCAAAGACGAGCTGCTTCGATGTGCTGGGCACGGTTTGGCTCTCTTCGCTCGATTGTGTGTCGAACTTGGTGTAGTTCAGAAATCTTTCAGTTAGTGTCATGTTATTTAAGATTTTTGCAACCACACATGTCACAGATGAAACGAATGACACGGATGGCTATGATTTACGAGGGCAAAGATAATAAAAAAATATTAAAACAAGAACATGTTTTGTGGTTTTCACATTTTTTCTTTATTTTTGCAGGGTAAATGTAAACTTATAACCTAAATACAATTGTCATGAACAATTCCATTATCACATTCCCCGTACCGGCCAACGAGCCGGTGAAAGCTTATCTGGCTGGTTCGCCAGAGCGTGTCGCACTTGAAAAGGAACTGGAACGCCAGTCGAAACTGGTGGTCGACATTCCTATCATTATAGGCGGAAAGGAAATCCGCACCGGCGACGTTGGGCAAGTTACTTGTCCGCACGATCACAAGCATGTACTCGCCACCTATCACAAGGTAGGTCGCAAGGAAGTAGAGATGGCCGTTGAGGCTGCCATGGAAGCATGGAAGGAGTGGAGCCGTACGCCGTGGACCACACGTGCTGCCATCGTGATGAAGATGGCCGAGCTGCTCGCCACGAAGTATCGTCCCATCATGAACGCAGCCTGCATGCTCGGACAGAGCAAGAATATCTATCAGGCCGAGATCGACTCCGCCTGCGAGACCATCGACTTCTTCCGCTACAACGTGCACTATGCATCGAAGATCTATCAGATGCAGCCGAAGGACGGCTCGATGCAATTGAACCACACGGAATATCGTCCGCTGGAAGGCTTTGTGCTCGCCGTGACGCCGTTCAACTTCACTTCCATCGCCTCAAACCTCTGCATGACGCCCGTCCTAATGGGTAACGTGGCATTGTGGAAGCCTTCAACCACCGCCCTGCTTTCTAACTACTATCTGATGCAACTCTACAAGGAAGCCGGATTGCCTGATGGCGTAGTGAACTTCCTGCCGGGCAGCGGTGCCCTGATTGGCGAGGTGGCTACCGAGTCGAAGTATTTTGCCGGCATTCACTTCACAGGCTCGACGGCTACGTTCAAGAGCCTCTGGCAGCAGGCCTGCAAGAACCTCGACCGCTACGTAAGCTATCCACGCCTCGTGGGCGAGACCGGTGGCAAGGACTTCATCTTCGTACATCCCTCGGCCGACAAGAAGGCTGTGGCAACGGCTGCCTTCTGTGGTGCCTTCGAGTTCCAAGGACAGAAGTGCTCGGCCGCCTCGCGCATGTACATCCCGAAGAGCCTGTGGCCCGATGTGCTCGAGGACGTGAAGAAGATGTGTGCTGAGGTGAAGATGGGCGACGTCTGCGATCCCACGAACTTCGTGAATGCCGTCATCGACGAGGCTTCGTTCGAAAAGTGCAAGTCGTACATCGACTACGCCAAGGAGGCCGCCGACGCAAAGATTGTGGTGGGTGGCACGTGCGACAAGTCGAAGGGTTGGTTCGTCGAGCCCACCGTTATCGAGACTTCGAACCCGCACTTCAAGTCGATGGAAGAGGAGATCTTCGGCCCGATCATCACCGTCTATCCTTACGACGATGACAAGGTGGAAGAGACCGTGCGCCTGTGCGACGAGACTTCGCCTTACGGACTGACAGGTGCCGTCTTCGGCCGCGACCGCCTGGCTGTTGAGAAGATCACCAACGACCTCTGCTATGCTGCCGGTAACTTCTACATCAACGACAAGCCCACAGGTGCTGTCGTAGGCATGCAGCCCTTCGGCGGTGCTCGTGCCAGCGGTACGAACGACAAGGCAGGTGGTGAGTTCAACCTCATCCGTTGGATCATCCCGCGTGTCATCAAGGAAACGCTGGTGAGTCCCACCGACTACCGCTACACCTATCTGAAGTAGACCATCATCAATCATTTCTAAGGAATTAGGGAATATGGGAATCCACAGTCATGGCTCTTTCCCATATTCCTTGATTCCTTAGATGAATTCATATCAAACCAAATGCGAAAACTAATCATCCTTTTATTGGCAGCAACGGCTGTTGCCGGCTGCAAGAATGCTTCCAAGCCCGAGGCTGAGGAGGAAGTTTTAACGGTGCCAGAGTGCGTTGTTACGGCCGTACCCGACTCCTTGGGCTACGACAAGTTCTACACGAAGTATGTCGATGTGAACGGACTGCCGCTTGTGTCATCGTGGCGCGTGCCCGACTCTGCCTTCGTGGCTGCTCATCGCACTCTCTATGCGATGACCTCGATGCTGCGCCCGGAGATTCTCGAAGCGATGAAGAAGTCGAATGCCCGCGTGGCCATCATGGCTCGCTATGAAGGCACTACCGACCTGCCCGAGCATCACTATCTCGTGAACGACACCTCGCTGAACTGGGATCTGCGAGCCCGTGGACTGGGCGGCACCGTCGAAGAACCCCTGACGTCGTGCGCCGAAGAGAACGTGCTGGCCTACCAGATTGATAAATACCATGCCGAGGACATCCTCATCCATGAGTTTGCCCACGCCATTCATTGCATCGGTATCATCCAGGTCGACACCGCCTTCAACACCCGTCTGCAGGCACTCTACGAGAAGGCAAAGGCCAGTGGAATCCTCGACAACACCTATCGCATTACCGATAAGGAAGAATACTTCGCCGAAGCTGTGCAGGACTGGTTCAACGTGAATGCCGAGATGCCGCATACCGACGGCAAGCACAACTGGTGTAACACCCGCGAGGAACTACAGGAGTACGACCCCGACCTCTATCAGTTGCTCTCGGAGTACTTCCCCAAGACCAATCTGCAAATCAGTAAGCATCCGAAAGTAAATAAAATAGGTAAATACTAGAACATCTAGAACATCTAATCATCTAGAAAATCTAGACCACCTAGACAAAAAAGAACCCACCATGCAAATCAAAACAGAGTCGTATCTTCGCCGCCGCGCCCGTTTGAAGAAGGACGTGGGCAGTGGCCTCATGCTCTTCCTTGGCAATCATGAAGTTGGCATGAACTATGCCGATAACACCTATCGCTTCCGCCAGGACTCGTCGTTCCTATACTTCTTCGGCCTCGACTATGCCGGCTTGGCAGCCATCATCGATATCGATGAAGACCGCGAGATTGTCTTCGGCGACGAACTCACCATCGACGACATCGTCTGGACGGGCACCGTTCCTACGCTTCACGAGCGTGCTGCCATTGGTGGCATCAGCGACACCCGGCCCATGAGCGAACTGAAAGTCTATCTCGACCAGGCACGCCGTCGCGGTCAGCACATTCATTTCCTACCGCCCTATCGTGGCGATCATCAGATTTGGCTGTGGGAACTGCTCGGTCTGAACCCCAAAGAGCAGACCGTGCAGGTGTCGCAGCGCATGGTGAAGGCCATTGTTGCCCAGCGCATCTATAAGGACGAGGAAGAGATACGCATCATCGATGAGGCTGTCGACATGTCGACACGCATGCATCTGGCAGCTTATCGCACCGTCCGACCGGGCATCCATGAAGCTGAGGTGGCGGCCATTGTCGAGCAGACCTGCTGTCGCGAGGGCTTCACGCTCTCGTTCCCGACCATCGCCACGGTGCAGGGACAGGTGCTCCACAACCACGGTTTCATTCATACGCTGCACGAGGGCGATGTATTCCTCCTCGATGCCGGTGCCGAAGGACCGATGCACTATGCCGGCGACCTGTCGTCGTCGATGCCTGTTGGCGACCGCTTTACCGAACGACAGGAGACCATCTACAACATCCACCTCGAGAGCTTCCAGGCTGCTGTCGACATGCTGAAGCCTGGTGTGCCGTTCCGCGAAGCTCACATCGCTGCCGCAACGAAGATTTGCGAGGGCATGAAGAGTCTCGGTCTGATGAAGGGCGATCCTGAGGAGGCAGCCCGCATCGGTGCCTATGCACTGTTCTTCCCTTGCGGCCTTGGCCATATGATGGGCTTGGATGTTCACAACATGGAGAATCTCGGCGAGGAATACGTCGGCTACAACGAGGGCGAAGCGAAGTCTACGCAGTTCGGTTTCAAGTCGTTGCGCCTGGCCCGTCCGCTCGAGCCCGGCTTCGTGTTCACCGTCGAGCCCGGCATCTACTTCATTCCCGAGCTCATCGACAAGTGGCAGGCCGAGCATCAGTTCACCGACTTCATCTGCTACGACCGCCTTGATCCATGGCGTAACTTCACCGGTCTGCGCAACGAACTCGACTATGTCATCACACCCGATGGCTTCCGTCAGCTCGGCACCATCCGCAAACCGATGACACTCCAAGAGGTATACGCTGCCAAAGAAGGCTGAAGCAGCAGGCAATAATATGATCATGGTTGGCATAAGCCTCTTCGGAGTTTGTGCCAACCATTCATTTATTTCACTTTTTATGCATTTTTTCAGGGGCGAAAGTGCGGGAAATTGAAATATTTTTCGTATCTTTGCAGTATGAAAAAGATATTGTCACAACCCTTCGATTTTAGCATTGTACCGCCATCGTGGCACCTTTGTTTCTGCGACGGATGTCCTCGGCACGATGAATGCCTACACTTCCTCGTAGGCCAGTATGCACCCGACGACCTCACTTGGGGACCGGCCGTCTATCCGATGGCTTACAAGAACGGCGACTGCCCACACTTCAAGGAAATCAAGGTCGTCCGTGCAGCCTACGGCTTTAAGTTGCTTTTCAAGGAAGTGAAGCAGAAAGACTTGGACGCTTTGCGCGGAAAGGTCGTTAAGTACCTAGGCAGCTATCGCACATACTATCGCTATAACAGCGGCGAGCGCAAACTCACACCCGAGCAGCAGGAGTACATCTCTGGTCTTTTCCGGCAGTTCGGCTATAGCGACGAACTGCAGTTCGAACACTATCAAGACATCATTTCGTTTACCTGACAAGTGCTCCAGGCGATGTATGTGCCAGTGACGTGAATCGCATAACAATGCTTCCCGAGTCATACAGTTATGCCTTTAGAGTCATGCAGTTATGCTTCCCAAGTTATGCAGCAATGTGGCAGACTTTGTGCAACATTGCTGCATACTTTGTGCAGCAATGCTGCCTAAGTTGTGCAGGACTGCTGCCTAAGTTGTGCAACAATGCTGCACAACTTGTGCCAGGCTGCTGCACAAATTCTGGCACAACTCTCTTAGCTGTTAATAAGATGTAGTTTAACGATTTTAGTTGACTACTTTCGGTCTTAGTTGTAAGTTGGGTTGACTTTGGTTAGAACTTATTTTTATTGTAGGTTTATGATACCTAGTCTCCGACCTCCAGCCTTTTATCTTATTTTTTGCTAAAAAGTATGGTGGTATAGAAAAAATGCGCTATCTTTGCATGATTAATAACATTGTTACTCATGAACTTCCAAATCAAACACCCAGAAAACCTTGGCGGCATGAACGACCGCATTCGTCGCTTGCGCCAGCAGAATTTCGACACACCGACGACGCTCTCGATAGAGCGCGCACTCATCGAAACCGAGTTCTACAAAGAGAATTACGGCACGATGCCGATTGCTGTGCTGCGTGCCCGCAACTTCTACGAGATATGCAAGAAGAAAACCATTTATATCGGTGCCGATGAACTCATCGTTGGTGAGCGCGGACCCGTGCCCAAGGCTGTGCCGACGTTCCCCGAGCTGACGTGCCATTCGGTGGAAGACCTGCATACACTCGACACGCGTGAGCTGCAGTCGTACCACATTTCGCAGGAGGATATTGACACCTATGAGCGCGAGGTCATCCCTTATTGGAAAGGGAAGACACAGCGCGAGCGCATCTTCAACCACGTCTCGAAAGAGTGGGAGGAAGCCTATCATGCTGGTGTGTTCACGGAGTTCATGGAACAACGCGCCGCCGGCCATACGGCCATGGATGGTAAGATGTATCACGAGGGCCTGCTCGACGTGAAGAAGCGCATCGAGGAGAAACTCGCGAGCCTCGACTTTATCTACGACCCTGAGGCTACCGACAAGCAGCAAGAGCTGGAGGCAATGGCCATCTCGTGCGATGCCGCCATTCTTTTTGCCGAGCGTCATGCAGAACTGGCAGAGCAGATGGCCGCAAAAGAAGAGAACCCACAGCGCAAGAAGGAGTTGGAGAAGATTGCCGACGTCTGCCGTTGGGTGCCTGCCCACGCTCCTCGCGACCTGTGGGAAGCCATTCAGATGTACTGGTTCGTACACCTCGGCACCGTTACTGAACTCAATGGGTGGGACTCCATGAATCCCGGTCACATCGACCAGCACTTGTTCCCGTTCTACGAGCAGGGCATCAACGATGGAACGCTCACGCGCGACGAGGCCAAGGAACTGCTTTCGTGCTTGTGGATTAAGTTCAACAACCAGCCTGCTCCGCCGAAGGTGGGAGTGACGGCCCTCGAGAGTGGCACCTACAACGACTTCACAAATATTAATATAGGTGGTGTAGACCGCGAAGGACGCAGCGCCACCAACGAGCTGTCGTTCATGATTCTGGAGATTCAGGAGGAGTTGCACGAGCTGCAGCCTGGTCTCTCCATTCATATTGCCGACGTCACACCCGACGACTTCCTTATCGAAGGCATCAAGGTTATTCGTCAGGGACACGGCTATCCGTCGATTTTCAATCCCGACACCTACATCAAAGAACTCATGCGCGATGGCAAGTCGCTTGAGGATGCTCGCGAGGGTGGCTGCTCGGGTTGTATCGAGGTGGGCGCCTTCGGCAAGGAGGCCTATCTGCTCACGGGTTATCTAAATACGCCTAAGATACTGGAGATTACGCTGAACAACGGTATTGACCCAGAAACAGGCAAGAAACTCGGCCTTGAGACCGGCGACCCACGCTCGTTCACCTCGTTCGAAGAACTCTATGAGGCCTGGCACAAGCAGATGGAGTACTTCGTGAACCTAAAGCTTTCGGTGAACAACTACATCGAGCGCATGTTCTCGCTCTATGCTCCTGCCACGTTCCTCTCGCTCTACATCGACGACTGCATCGAGAAAGGCCGCGACTATTACAGCGGCGGTGCACGTTATAACACCACTTATATACAGTGTACGGGTCTCGGTACAATCACCGACTGCTTCACTACACTGAAGAAACACGTCTTCGAGGACAAGCGCTACACGATGGACGAGGTGCTCAAGGCCTGTGCAGCCGATTGGCAGGGATTCGAGGTGATGAAAGCCTACATCCGCAACCACACGCCGTTCTTTGGCAACGACGAGGAGTATGCCGACTCGATTGCCGTGCGTGTCTATGAAGACTTGGTGAAGGCCATCGACGACCGACCCAACACCCGCGGTGGTCGCACGCGTCTGAACATGCTCTCTACCACCTGTCATAACTACTTCGGCTCGGTCTGTGGCGCCACGCCCAACGGCCGCCTGGCCCACTTCGCCATCTCTGACGGCACCTCGCCTGCCCACGGCAGCGACTCGCATGGACCAACGGCAGTCATCAAGTCGCTGGGCAAGCTCGACCAGACGAAGTCGGGTGGCACGCTGCTCAATGTGCGCTTCGTGCCCAATCTGCTGCGCCGCGACCAGGATTTGAAGAAGTTTGCTTCGCTCGTGCGTACCTATTTTAAGTTTGGCGGTCACCACATCCAGTTCAACATCGTCGACACCGCTACGCTGCTCGATGCCCAAAAGCATCCCGACCAGTATCGCGACCTGCTTGTCCGTGTGGCTGGCTACAGCGATTACTTCAACGACATGACTGCCCAACTGCAGAACGAAATCATCGCTCGTACGCAAAACGAGGAGATGTGATGAGTTGAGAGTTGAGAGTTTAGAGTTTAGAGTTCTTTCTCCGCTTCGCTACGAAAGCGCCCCTGCGGGTCGAGCGGAGAGTTTAGAGTTGAGAGTCAGTTTAGAGTTTAGAGTTCTTTTTCCGTTTCGCATCGAGCGAAGAAGTTGAGGTATTGAGACGTTGAGTAGTTAGAAGTTAAGACATCATGAAGAAAACGCTCATAGCCGTTGCGGCACTGTTCCTGCTCATTACGACGGTGGTGATTCTTGGCAATGTCATCACCATCGGCGAGAAGATGACGAAGGTTTTTGGCACACCCTATCTGGAGTATGCCTTCTACTTGTTGCTGCTCGTGGTGTTGCTATGGCTGGTGGCCTATCCGATGTACCGCATCCATAGCGCCCCCGAGTTCCCCATTCTCGATGTCGATGCCAATGGTGGAGCGGTGCCTCTGCCTGCCGACGGTGTGGCGGAAACCGCTGTGCCGAAGGACTATCAGAAGCGCCTCTATGCCTTTGCCAACCGCATCAGCAACAACTGCTACTACCTGCCTGAGCGCTATCGGCCTGTGCATCAACAGGAATTGAAGCAACAGCTCGCCGACATCCGCAAGCAACAGGACTTCGAGGCGTTGAAGGCGTTTGTGCAGAAGGAGGTGGATGTACGCATCAAGTGCATCGATCGTCGCATCATGAACTATGGGTCGAAGGTATTCATCGTCACAGCCATCTCGCAAAGCGACCGCTTCGACGCCCTTACCACGCTGGTGTTGAACTATCGAATGATTGATGATATCATTCGTGCATCGGGCTTCCGACCCACGCGTGCACAGCTCATCAAGCAGTATGGCCGTATTCTCGCTGCTGCCTTCCTCAGCTACTTTGTCAGCAGTTCGCTAGATAGCGATGGCGTCACCATTGCTCTTGGCGACTCAGCCACCGATGGGCTGGCCGATTCGGCGGCAGCGTCGACCGATGGACTCGTCGATGGCATCGACAATATCGATTTCGATATTGCTGATGTCGACCTTGCTGCCTTCGACCTTGCCGACATTGACCTTTCGAATGTCGACTATAGTAAACTGCTGAAGAGTATCAAGATTCCTGGTATCGCCATCAACTCCATCCTCGATGGCATCGCCAACACGATTATGACACTCCGCATTGGCTATGTTACGAAGTCGTATCTCACCAAGGGAGCCAACGAGCTGAAGGGAAAGCGCGGGGCCCGCGTGAGGAAGGAAGCCATGAAGGCCGCTCTGCTGAACTTCCCGAAGCTTTTGCGCGATGCGCCCGAGCGACTCGGCAAGGGTGCATGGTCGAAGATTCTCACACTCTTGCAGAAGGTCTACAAGGCACAAGACGACACGCCGGCCGCCGATGCTGCAGAGCCAGCACCCGAGCCGTCGTTCCGCCATAAGCTCTTCCACTTCTTCAAGTGGTAGCGGGAGAGTGAAAGAAAGGAGGGTTGTAACATGGATCAGCTCACTTCCGAACAGAGACACGCTAATATGGCTGCTATTCACTCGAAGGACACGAAGCCTGAGATGGTGGTGCGACGTGGACTGTGGAAGCGAGGCTTTCGCTATCGGCTGAACCACAAACGGCTGCCCGGCCATCCCGATTTGGTATTGAGGAAATACCGCACTTGCATCTTTGTGAACGGCTGCTTTTGGCACGGGCACAAAGTGGATCTATCGCTTACAGATTCTTCTGCGATTGTGAATTCGGCTTGTTGCAAGATTCCGAAGACCAATCGTGCGTTCTGGGTGGCAAAGATCAGCCGGAACCAAGCCCGCGACCGCGAGCAACAACGACAGCTGGCGACGATGGGTTGGCATTGCATCACCGTGTGGGAGTGCGAGCTCACGCCGAAGCATCGCGAGCAAACGCTGGAGTCGCTGGCGTTTACGCTGAACAGCATCTATCTGCACGACCACGCAAAGCCCCAACCCTATGTGTTGCCAGCAGAAGAAGACCGTTTGGGAATGGCGGCCGAGGAACTTCGGTAAGCCTCGACGGGACGTAAAGAATACAGGCCTTCGGCCTTTCTGTTCCCCTTTATCAATACGATGCCGTACAGGGGATGCCTTCGGCGATGACCATATCGCGAATGCGGTTGAGTTCCTCGTGACTGGCCTTCTGCAGATAGCTGACGGGAGTCTCACGGTCAATGGTGTAAATCATCACCTGTTCGGGTGCAATCGTCTTCACGGCCTCGAGCCAAGGCAGCACAAAGTCATCGGTGGTGTTATCGAGAGGCTGGACACCTATTAGTTCCTCATTTCCTTTTAGGAACATGGTTTGTATGATGACATGTCCGTGGAACTGGCGCAGCTGCTCGATAATCGTTTCCACATCATATTTCTTGTTGACGGGGCGGTCAATGCGGCGGATGAAGTCGATGTCGACCGTGTCGAGTTTTTGTATGTTGTTGTCGACGCGCAGCAACGCATCGAAGACATCCTTCCGATGCAGTTGCGTGGCATTGCTCAGCACCGAGACCTTCGCCAGCGGGCAGAGTGCATCGCGCAGACGGATGGTATCGTCGATGATGCCTGCAAACTCAGGATGAGCCGTGGGCTCGCCGTTTCCTGCAAACGTCAATACATCGGGATGTTGGCCGTCGGTGGCCATCTGCCGCAGCGTTGCTTCCAGTGCTCGTGCCACCTCCTCGCGTGTCGGACGAGGGAGTTTAGGGCGATGGTCGGCGTTGAGTCCGCATTCGCAGTAGATGCAGTCGAAGGTGCACACCTTTCCATCGGCAGGCATGAGGTTGATGCCAAGCGAAATGCCGAGTCGGCGACTATGAACGGGTCCAAAAATAGGACTTGGATAGATGATGGTACTCATAATGCGTGCAAAATTACAAAATATTTCTTAATTTATTTGGATTTCGCTTTATTAAGTTGTAATTTTGCAGGAAATTTGGCTTATTATGCCCTTTTCGGTAAAGATGTCGTCGTAGCACAGCTTTCAGGAAACCTGCTTCGAGTCTGTCCATATATAAATAAGGTGCATGATTTAGAACATTCGGAATGGGAAAGAAAAAGAAAAGACAAAATAAAGCCCGCAGCCGTCATGGTCTGCAGGCTGTTACGTTGTGTATCTCAACTGCGATGGTATTGATCCTGCTGGGTCTGGTGGTGCTCACTGGCTTGGTGGGACATAACTTGTCGTCGCGAGTGAAGGAAAATCTTGTTGTGACCATGTTGCTCGATCAGGACATGACCGACAACGAGGCGCAGCAGATACAGAAGAAGCTGCGGTCGCGGCCCTACGTGAACCACATGCAGTATGTCAGCAAGGAGCAGGCCCTGAAGGAAGGCATGAAGGAACTCGGCAGCGACCCGACGGAGTTCGTGGGCGACAACCCATTCCTCTCGTCGCTTGAGCTGACGCTGCAGGCCGACTATGCCAACAACGATTCGCTGGTGTGGATATCCAACGAGCTGAAGGCGCTGCCGAAGGTGAGCGAGATAGCTTATCAGAAAGACCTCATCGAGGCGGTGAACAAGAACCTTGCCAAGATCTCGCTGGTGCTGTTGGTGCTGGCGGTGTTGCTCACGATTGTTTCGTTCTCGCTCATCAACAACACCATTCGTCTGGGCATCTATGCCCGCCGCTTCTCGATTCACACGATGAAGCTCGTTGGTGCTTCGTGGGGGTTCATACGCGGTCCGTTTGTGCGCAAGGCCATGGGATTGGGCGTGCTGGCTGCCATCATTGCATGTGCTGTGCTGGCAGGTTTTGTGTATGCCCTCTACGTCTATGAGCCCGAAGTGCTCACCGTGCTCACTTGGCGCGAGATGACCATCACAGGTATTGCCGTGTTGCTGTTCGGCCTACTCATCACTTCCATGTGTGCCGGCATTTCAGTAAACAAGTTCCTCCGCATGAAGGCTGGGGATTTATATAAGATCTAGAACCCCTAGAATATCTAGACAATCTAGATTCTCTAGAACCTCTAGAAAAAGAGAAAACAAAAAACAAATAGATATATGGACAAGAGAAATTTCGCTTTCGACAAGGTCAACTTCATTTTGTTGGCCATTGGTATGATTGTAGTCATCATTGGCTTTGTGCTCATGAGCGGTGGCGGTTCCACCGAGGAAGCCTACGACCCCAGCATCTTTAGCCCGATGCGCATTAAGGTTGCACCAGTGGTGTGCCTGCTGGGCTTCGTGTCGATGATCTATGCTATCATTCGTAAACCGAAAGACGAGTAATGGACTGGCTACAAACTGTTATTATTGCTATTGTGGAAGGACTCACGGAGTTTCTTCCCGTGTCGTCGACGGGTCACATGATCATCACCCAGAACTTGCTGGGCATTGAGCAGGGCGATCCTTTCGTTCATGCGTTCACATTCATCATCCAGTTTGGTGCAATCCTCTCAGTGGTGTGTCTCTATTGGAAGCAGTTCTTCCAGCTCGACCACACGCCGGCTCCCGAGGGTAGCAGCGCCTTCGGACGCCTGAAGCACAAGTACCGCTTCTACTGGCTGCTATTCATTGGTGTGCTGCCGGCCGTCATCATTGGCTTGTTGGCAAAGAAGTCGGGGCTGCTCGACTGGCTCCTCGATAGCGTAGAGGTGGTAGCCATCATGTTGGTGGTCGGCGGTGTGTTCATGCTCTTCTGCGACCGGTTGTTCAACAAAGGCTCCGACGCCAATCAGGTGAACGAGCGTAGGGCATTCAACATCGGTCTCTACCAGTGCATATCGGTCATCCCCGGCGTTTCGCGTTCCATGGCAACCATCGTCGGTGGTATGACACAGGGGCTCACGCGCAAGCGCGCTGCTGAGTTCTCCTTCTTCCTTGCTGTTCCGACGATGGCAGGTGCGACACTGCTCGACCTGCTCGATCTATTGAAAGAAGAGGCCTCCTGGGCCACTACTCATAACATCTGCATGCTTGTGTTAGGTTGCGTTGTCGCATTCATTGTGGCACTGCTGGCCATGAAGTGGTTCGTGGGCTTCCTGACCAAGTATGGCTTCAAGGCCTTTGGTTACTATCGTATTGTGGTAGGCACAATCATCATTGTGCTCCTGCTCACGGGTCACTCATTAGCCATGGTTGACTGATGGATTTCGTAGAAGGCGCTATCATTGCAATCGACAAACCCTATCGCATGTCGAGTTTCGGGGCATTGGCCCACGTACGCTACGTCATTTCTCGGCATGTGGGGGTGAAACGGGTGAAGACCGGTCATGCCGGCACCCTAGATCCCTTGGCAACCGGCGTGCTCATCCTCTGTACGGGGAAGATGACGAAGCAGATTGAGCGGCTGCAGTACGAGACGAAAGAATATACTGCTACGCTGCAACTGGGAGCCACTACGGCGAGCTACGACAAGGAGCACACCGTTGATATGACCTATCCTACGCGCCATATCACCCGCGAACTCATCGACGAGGTTTTGCCTCAGTTCGTTGGCGATGTGATGCAGGTGCCGCCAGCCTATAGTGCCGTTCACGTCGATGGCGAACGAGCCTACAAGCTGCGCCGTCGGAGCGACGAAGTGGAACAACAGATGCAGGCAAAGCCTGTGCGCATCGATGAAATTGAAGTGCTCGCCTTCGACCTTGAACAGATGCAACTGTCGCTGCGCGTGGTCTGTGGAAAGGGCACCTACATACGCTCTCTGGCCCGCGACATCGGCCGTGCCCTCGGCAGCGGAGCTTTCCTCACCGCCTTGCGTCGCACACGTGTTGGTGACATCCGTGTTGAAGACTGCATCGATTTCGACCACATCAAAGAATGGGTGGAAGGGTTGAGAAGTTGAGATGTAAATCCGTAAATATTCAATATATTAATGAAGCTTTCACAATTTAAGTTTAGGCTCCCTGAGGAGCAGATTGCGCTTTATCCGCAGAGTATCTATCGCGAGTTTGATAACGAGGACGGCACAAAGGAAACCGTTCGTTTCACTCGTCGCGATGAGTGTCGGCTGATGGTTCTGCACCGTAAGTCGCAGACCATCGACCTCTATAAGCGCGATGACGAGGGAAATCCCATCGAGGGCGAATACCTCGATTTCCGTCATGTACTCGACTATTTCGACGAGGGCGACACCTTTGTCTTCAACGACACGAAGGTTTTTCCCGCCCGTCTCTATGGAACAAAGGAGAAGACCGATGCCAAGATCGAAGTGTTTCTGCTTCGTGAACTGAACGAGGAGATGCGACTCTGGGACGTGCTCGTTGAACCCGCCCGAAAGATTCGCATTGGCAACAAGCTGTTCTTCGACGATAGCGGAACGATGGTGGCTGAGGTCATCGACAACACCACCAGTCGTGGTCGCACGCTGCGTTTCCTCTACGACTGTCCGCACGACGAGTTCAAGCGCGAGCTCTATGCACTCGGCGAGGCTCCACTGCCTCACTATGTCATCGACCGTCGCGAAGACCACGCCGCCACTGCCGAAGATATGGAAGACTTTCAGTGCATCTTCGCCAAGAACGAGGGTGCTGTCACGGCACCGGCCACGGGTCTGCACTTCAGCCGTGAGATGCTGAAGCGCATGGAGATCAAGGGCCTTAACTTCGCCTATATCACCCTGCACTGTGGTTTGGGCACCTTCCATAACATCGAGGTGGAAGACCTTACAAAGCACAAGATGGACTCCGAGCAGATGTTCGTGGAGAAAGAGGCCTGCGACATTGTGAACGCCACAAAGCTTTCCGGCCACCATGTGTGCGCCGTAGGCACCAGCGTGGTAAAGGCGACCGAGACCGCTGTGGGCACCGATGGTCTGCTGAAGGAGTTCGACGGCTGGACCAACAAGTTCATCTTCCCGCCCTATGAGTTTGGACTTGCCGACACGATGATTGCCAACTTCTATCATCCGTTGTCGCCGCTGCTCATGGAAACGGCTGCTTTTGGCGGTTATGAGCTGGTGATGGAAGCCTACGACCTTGCCGTGAAGCATGGCTACCGCTTTGGCTGCTATGGCGATGCACTACTCATTCTCAACGATTAGTATCTGCCAAACCATCATCCATGCAAGCCTTGCACACGGTTTATCTGAGTCTGGGAAGTAACCAGCGAGGTCGGCGGCGCTACCTGCTGCGGGCCATCGCAAAGATAGAAGAGCTGATTGGCACCGTAGAGCGTCAATCGGCTTTTCGTGTTACTGAGCCTTGGGGCTATGAATCGCGCCATAAGTATCTGAATGCCTGTGTGCGAGTGCTCACTCAGCATTCTCCTCGCGAGGTGCTCAACCTCACCCAGCAGATAGAACGCGAACTGGGCCGTCGCCAGAAAACCACCGTCGATGCTACTACGGGAGCGCTTGTCTATCACGACCGGCCTATCGATATTGACATTTTGCTCTACGACGACCTCGTTGTCAACGAACCCGACCTGCAGATTCCACATCCCCGCATGGCGGAGCGCAACTTCGTCATGATTCCGCTGCGGGAAGTGATGGGTTCTGAGAGTTTAGAGTTGAGAGTTTAGAGTTGAGAGTTATGTAACTTCGTTCCATGACTTCTGCCCATCTTATCCTCGAGGGACATCCGAAAAAACACATCATCAATATGTTGCACAAACAACTTTTATTGATTCTTTTTGTTGCGCTGATGCCTATTGGCGCAACAGCACAAACCGATCCCGCATTCTGCAAACAGCTCGTGCCCGACCAGAAAATCTTCGACTTTGGAACTATTCAGGAGAAGAACGGTCCCGTGACTCACACTTTCCTACTCACGAACACCTCCACCAAGCCCATTGTCATCAGCGATGTGAAGGCGTGGTGTAGCTGTACCACGGCCGCGTTCACAAAAACACCCGTCGCCCCTGGTCGGCAAGCACGCGTTGTTGCCACCTTTAATCCCAGCTATCGCCCGGGAAAGTTCAGCAAGGAATTGGTTGTACTGCTGAATGGCGGCGAGAGCTATGTGCGGCTTTGGGTGAAAGGCACGGTGGTGCCCATGCAGCACCCCGTCGCCGAAGACCATCCTTACCACTATGGCGAAGGCCTGTATATGAGTCATCGGGTGTTGCCGTTCCGTGCGCTGAAGGCCGGTGAGCAGCAGACGTTCCAGCTGCGCATTGCCAACGATACCGATCGGCCCATGAACATCGAGTTCCGCCGACAACCCGACAACCGCCTGTTGCAGATGCCCCGACAGCTCACGCTGAAACCTCGAGAGCGGCGCACGGTCGACGTCAGCTACAAGGCGTGGCGCGAGTATTCCTACCGCCGTCGCATCGACATTGTGCCAGTAGTCAACGGGAAATCGTTGTCGCCACTGCGCCTGACGCTGCTTCCAGCGAAGCAACGGGGAAAATAACCCCCGATTCTCTTTGCTGTTTGCAAATTATTATATAATTTTGCAAGCCGAATCAGAAAACGGCATATACCAAGTATAACCTCTTTTTTATATCTAACTTATAACAACACTTTATGAAACAAAACCAAGCGATGAGACTTCTCTTACTGTCTGCGCTGTCAGTCGCAACGGCAGGCATGTCGGCAGCTCTGCCCGTTCAGGGCAACGCGTCGGCCGTGCAGCAGCAGGTAGGGAAGAATCATGTGAAAGGCCGCGTGCTCGACAAGGCTGGTGAACCCATCATCGGAGCCACCATCACCGTGACGAGCACAGGTCAGAAAGCCGTTACCGACATCGACGGTAACTTCACAATCGAAGCCCCCGAGGGTGCAACGATTGTGGTGTCTTATGTAGGTTTCCAGAATCAGGAGTTCAAGGCCAGAGATGGTATCGTGGTGACGATGACCGACGATACCAACAGCCTGAACGAGGTGGTCGTCACCGCCCTGGGTATCAAGAAGGAAGCCAAGTCGCTGTCCTACAACGTGCAGCAGCTCTCCAGTGATGCTGTGATGACGGTGCAGGATGCCAACTTCGTTAACTCGCTCAATGGTAAGATGGCCGGTGTGCAAATCAATGCTGCAGCATCGGGCATCGGTGGTGCCTCGCGTGTGGTGATGCGTGGTGCCAAGTCCATCGACGGAAACAACAATGTGCTCTACGTCATCGACGGTATTCCTGTGGTGAATGCCCAGACGGGTCTCGACGAGAACGCTCTCGCCTATAGCGGAAACGGTCAGACGGGTGATGCCACGGCGATGCTCAATCCTGACGACATCGAGAGCATCTCGGCCCTGACAGGACCTTCGGCTGCCGCCCTCTATGGCTCTACCGCCTCGAACGGTGTCATCCTGATCACCACGAAGAAAGGTGCTGCCGGCAAGACCAACATCACCTATAGTGGCAGCTTCCAGTTCTCGAATCCGCTCATGCTGCCCGAGTTCCAGAACACCTACGGACAGACCGAGTCTGGCAGCTACTATAGCTGGGGCGACAAGCTCACCAAGCCTTCGAGCTACGACCCCGCCGACTTCTTCCGCACCGGTACGAACTTCACCAACTCCGTGTCGCTCTCTACGGGTAACGAGAAGAACCAGACCTACGCCTCCATCGGTGCCAGCAATGCCGGAGGCATCATCCACAACAACGACTTCGACCGCTACAACCTCTCCGTGCGCAACACCACGAAGATGTTTGGCGACAAGGCCACCCTCGACCTCGCTTACATGATGTCGAGCGTGAAGGAGAACAACATGATCACGCAGGGACAGTACTTCAACCCCCTCGTGCCGCTCTACTTGTTCCCCGCCGGTGCCGACTGGGAGGCTGTGACCTACTTCGAGCGTTACAATGCCGACCGCAACTTCGCAACGCAGTTCTGGCCCTATGGTCGCCAGGCCATGTCGATGCAGAATCCCTATTGGATTACCGAGCGCAATAACTTCACCAACCACAAGTTCCGCAACACGTTCACCGCTTCGCTGAAGTTCGACATCACCGATTGGCTCTCGCTGACCGGCCGTGTGAAGTACGACAACAACGACGTGAAGAACGAGACGAAGCTCAATGCCGGCACCGACCTGCAGTTTGCTTCGAAGTACGGACACTATGGCTACACACACCGTCAGTACACACAATACTTTGCCGAAGCCTTTGCAACGGTCAACAAGTATTGGGACGACAACACGTGGAGCCTCACAGCTATCCTCGGTACGAGCTACGACAAACAGAAGGAGCAGTTTGCAGGCTTCGATGGTCATCTGGCCACGGCTGCCGACATCTTCTCGCTGCGCAACGTCGTTGCCGGTGGTGCCACGAAGTACGACCAGGGCTCGATGCCCTTCAAGAAGCTCGGCCTCTATGCCAGCACACAGCTCGGCTATCGCAGCATGGTCTATCTCGACCTCACCGCCCGCAACGACTGGTCGTCGAAGATGGCGAAGGCCGAAGACTCCTATTTCTATTGGTCGGCTGGTCTCTCTGGCATCTGGACCGACATCTGTCCTGAGATCAAGTCCAACGACTGGCTCAACTACCTGAAGACGCGCATCTCGTATGCCGAGGTTGGTAACGATCCTGCCGAGACCTTCATCACCATACCTTATTATACCATCACGCCCGCAGGCATCAGCACGACGACCAGCATGCCCAACCCCGACCTGAAGGCCGAGCGCACAAAGTCGTGGGAGGCAGGTATCGACCTGGTGATGTTCCGCAACCGTCTGCGTGTGAACGCCACGTTCTACCACTCTCGCACCTATAACCAGTTCTTCAACATCGCCCTTCCCGCCTCGTCGGGTTACACCAACACCATCGTCAATGGTGGTCGTGTCGACAACAAGGGTATCGAGCTCTCGGCACGCTACAACCAGCCGCTCGGCCCGGTGAAGTGGGAGACCTATCTCACCTGGACGCTCAACCAGAACGAAATCAAGGAGCTGCTTCCCGAATGGAAGAACCCTGTCGATGGAAACACCTACTCGCTCACCGAGCTCGACAAGGGTGGCCTCTCGGGCTACAAGACCAAGCTCGTCGAAGGCGGCTCGCTGTCCGACATCTATGTCAACACGCTGGCTGTGGGCGAGCATGGCGAATACTATGTAGACCCGCAGACACACTCGCTGCGCACCAATGCCAACCATTATGTGAAGGCCGGCCAGGCTGCTCCGCGCTACAACCTCGCATGGGGCAACCAGTTCTCGTGGAACGGTTTCTCGCTTGGCTTCCAGTTTGCACTCCGTGCAGGCGGCATCGTCGTCTCGCAGACGCAGGCCATCATGGACGCCTTCGGTTCGTCGAAGGCATCGGCCGACGCCCGCGATGCTGGCGGCGTGCTCATCAACGGCAAGCCCATCAAGGCATCCGACTACTATCAGACTGTTGCCAGCGACAGCCATATCATCGGCTCGCAGTACGTCTATAGCGCCACCAACCTGCGCCTGTCGGAGCTCTCGTTTGGCTACGACATTCCTGTTCAGAAATGGCAGAGTGTCTTGAAGGGTGCCAACATCTCGTTTGTGGCTCACAACCTTTGGATGCTTTATTGCAAGGCTCCCTTCGATCCTGAGGTCACTGCCAATACCGGCACCTACGCCCAGGGTCTTGACTATTTCATGCAGCCCAGCTTGCGTACAATCGGACTCTCGGTTAAACTCAGATTCTAACGTATGAAAGGAGATATCAAGATGAAAAAGAATATATTACGATACACACTATTTGGTTTTCTGGCTCTGAGCCTCACCACGGCTTGCACCGATGACTTCGAGAGCCTGAACACCAACAAGCATGCTGCTACTGATGCGGATATGGAGAAGGACGGCAAGGCCGTAGGTTCTTTCTTCACGCAGATGATCAACCGCACCACGGTGATGAAGATCGGTGGCGACCAGGACGACGCCTTTGCTTCCACGGGTGCCTATCAGCACCAGATTGGTATCAGCGCCGACAGCTATTCTGGCTACATCGGCCACACGGCCGGTTGGGCTCGTGGCCGCTACAACGGCACCTATAGCTTCACGAAGGGTGACGAGTGGGGTAATGCCATGTTCAAGATGGGCATGGTGCAGATCATGCCGGCATGGGCTCAGATGCACGCCAAGGCTCTCGAGCAGAACCAGCCGCAGGTGGCCGCACTGGCCGATGTGGTGAAGGTGTTCGCCATGCACCGCGTCGCCGACCACTACGGTCCGATTCCCTATGTCGACTACAAGCTCGGTGCCATTGGCCAGACCTACGACGCACTCGATAAGGTGTATGCCAAGTTCTTCAACGAGCTCGACAGTGCTATTGCTGTGCTCACACCGTATGCACTCGCTGGAAACAACATCCTCGGCGACTACGACCCCATCTATTTTGGCGACATGCTGAAGTGGACCAAGCTGGCCAACACGCTGCGCCTGCGTCTGGCTCTGCGTGTGGTCTATGCCGATGAGGCATTGGCTCGCCGCGAGGCCGAGAAGTCGGCTGCTTGCCCGGTGGGCTTCATCGACGATGCCGATAGCCGTGCTCAGTATAACGGACTTCCCAATGCCGCCGGCGTGAATCCCATCTGGCAGCAGGCCTACGAGTGGAACGAGAACCGCATGAGTGCTCCGATGGACTCCTATCTCAATGGTTATAAGGACCCGCGCATCAGTGTCTACTTCGTGGCTGCCGGCGACGGCAAATATCACGGTGTGCGCCAGGGCATCTTTGCCGATGGAGCCAACCAGAGTGCCTATATCGGCGAGAAAATCTCGAATGTGAACCTGAGCGAGAACTCACCCGTTCTCTACATGGCTGCTGCCGAGAGCTACTTCCTGCGTGCCGAGGCTGCTCTGCGCGGATGGGAGATGGGCGGCACCGCCAAGAGCTTCTACGAGTCGGGCATCAAGGTCTCCATGCAGGAGAATGGCATCAGCAGCGGTGTCGATTCCTACATCGTCAACCGCACGAACAAGCCTGCCGCCTTCAACGACAATGCCGGTGGCGACAGTGCTCCTGCTCCCAGCACCATCACCATTGCCTGGAACGATAAGGACGATGCCTTCGAGGAGAACCTGGAGCGCATCATCGTGCAGAAGTGGATTGCCAGCTGGGGTAACTCCTGCGAGGCATGGTCGGAGTTCCGCCGCACGGGCTATCCCCGCATGTTCCCTGTGAAGCTCAACTACAGCGACGGTGCCGTGTCGAGCGAGCTGCAGATTCGCCGTCTGCCCTACCCCGGAACGGAGTATAACACCAACCGTGCTGCCGTGACGGCTGCTGCCCAGTTGCTGGGCGGTCCCGACAACTGCGGCACTCGCCTCTGGTGGGACCAGAACCCTAACTTCTAATTCGGTGCTTCCCACTTAAGTTCAGTATGTTGCTATACCATAGCAACAATATCACAAATCATAACAAAGTAACAATATGAAACTAAAGAATATATTCAGTGCCGCACTACTTACAACGGTGGGAATGGTAGGTTTCAACAGCTGCGATACGGAGGTTGAGAACGAAACCATTCAGCACCTCTACAAGTACGACGCACAGTATTTTGAGAATCTGCGTGCCTGGAAGAAGACACCGCACGAAATCTCATACGTCTACTATGCCGCCTGGGCTCCGCTCGAGGGACAGGACGGCTACAAAGACCCTGCTTCGTGGGGCGAGCGCTTCGTCGGACTCCCCGACAGCCTCGACATTGTGAATCTCTGGATGGGCATTCCCACTGCTGAGACGCATCCCGTTGCCTATCAGGACATGGTGTATTGTCAGGATGTGCTGGGCACGCGCTTCGTCTTCCACGGCGATGCATCTAACTTCAACCACTGGTTCTACGACCGCGAGTGGAACGAGTCGATGCATGCCTTCCAGTATAAGCTCGACGGCAGCGGCCAGAAGATTGTCATCAAGACCGACCCCTCCGACGAGTACTCGCTGCGTTCTTATGCCCGCTGGGCTTGCGATACGGTGATGAAGTGCCGTCTCGACGGCGTCGACTTCGACTACGAGGGCTGGGATGCTCGCAGCATGCAGATTGTTGCCGACGAGTGCAATAAGTTCTTCGGTCCCGACGGACCTTGGCCCGAGAAGCTGTTCATCATCGACTGGTTCGGTGGTGCTCCCGACGGCTGCGACGACTATTGCGACTACTTCGTGCGCCAGGCCTACACATGGCAGATTGGCTTCAGCACGGGCACCGGTGGCCGTCCGCAGGAGAAGACCGTTTATTGCGACAGCTTCGGTGGCGAGGCCGGTGAGGCCGGTCCGCGCGGCGCCCAGATCTGCGACTATGCTCGCTGGGAGCCTGCCACGGGCCAGAAGGGTGGTTGCGGCGCGTTCTACGTCGACTACAACTACAAGGATCCCTCTGGCATTCCCTATGGTGAGTTCCGCAAGGCCATTCAGATCATGAATCCCGCCATCCACAAGTAACTCCAATTGTTCAGTATGTTGCTGTATCACAGCAACTCCAACCAAAAAACAAAGCAACAATGAAAACAACAATATTTTCAAAGACTACGATAGGAGCACTTGCCGTATGCTCGCTGCTGCTCTCCGCATGCCGTGGCGATGGTGGGTTCGACTACAACCACTCGGCCCTCTACGTCTCGGGCACCGACGAGAATCCTGTCGTGAAATTCGTGGTCGAGGACACGCCCGCCAGCTATGCTGTCACGGTGCAGTCAACCGAGAAGGTTGCCTCCGATGTGAAGCTGCTGATGGCCATCGACCGTTCGAAGGTGGCAGAGTACAACGAAGCCAACAAGACCAATTATTTTGCCATTCCCGAAGGTGCTGTCGAGCTGGAGAATCCTGAGGTGGTCATCAGCGAGGGCAACGCCATCTCGTCGGCTGCCACCGTGCGTGTGCTCAGCACCGAGCAGTTCGAAGAGGGCTGCACCTACATGGTGCCCGTCACCATCAAGGGCATCAGTGGTAGCATGATGAACATCATCGAAGGTTCGCGCACCATCTTCCTGCGCATCTCACGTGTGCTGAACTTCGCAGCCGTGAATGCCGACTACAATGCGTCGTCGAATTTCATCTTCGAGAACGCCATCCCCCTCACCACGTTCACCTATGAGATGAAGATCTATCCCACCGGACTCGCCAACAGTGGCCCGCAGCGCTTCTGCGCCCTCGAGCAGGCCGACGAGTCGAAGGCTCTGCTGCTGCGCTTCAACGAGGCCAACACCTCCAACAAGCTGCAGGTCATGACGCCTTGTGGAACACTGATGTCGAACACCGAGTTCGCCAACAACCAGTGGTATCTGCTCTCCATCGTCTGGGATGGCACTAACCTGCTGTTCTATGTCAATGGTGTGCTCGACAACTCGCTGGCAGGCAAGGATCCCGGTGGCATCAACTTCCAGCGCTTCGAGATGGGAATGTCGTGGGGAGGCTATAACTCCCGCCAGTTCTTCGGACATCGCTTCTGCGAGTTCCGCGTTTGGGACCGTGCCCTTTCGGCCAGCGAGATTCTCGGCGGCCTCTGCGGTGTTGCTGTGGGTAGCAGCGGTCTGCAGGCCTACTGGAAGTTCAACGAGGGCACAGGCCACGTCTTCCACGATGCCACCGGTCACGGCTTCGATATGGACTGGAAGCAGACCTCTCGTGCCATCTACGAGGGTGACATGCTTCCCACTCCCGATGCTTATAAATCCATCAAGTGGGTGAAGGACGACATCAACAAGTGTGCTCAGTAAACAAAGTAACAAGGTATCAAAGTAACAAAGTAACGATGAAAATAAAGATTTTTCAAAAGGCTTGGCTCCTATTGCTCCTTGCCCCTTGCTCCTTGCTCCTCACATCGTGTAGCGACGACGAACAATACGACGTAGTGGGCAACCCCGACAACCTTGTCTATTTCAAGGCAAATGCCGATAACACCTTCCATGGGATGGTCATCCATACGCCCGTAGGTGATTTCGGCGACATCAACGCAAAGTTCCCCGTGCGCATCCTGCGTCCTGCCCGACAGAACACGCAGGTGAAGGCAGTCGTCGACTACACAATGGTCGATGCCTACAACGAAGCCAACGGCACCAGCTATGCAGCAATGCCGGAAACGGCCATCGACGCCTCGCGCCTCACGGCAATCATCCTCGCCGGAAACATCCAGGCTGAGGACTCCATCGAGATTGGCATCCGCCAGGAGGCCCTTGCCTCGCTCACCGCTCCCGCCTATCTGCTGCCTGTGCGCATCATCGACGTACAAGGCGACGGCACGCCCAGCGAGGAGCGTGGCTTTGGCTATGTCATCGTCAACACCGAGTCGAAGCTCATCCGCACGCTCGCTGATGCTTCCGAGATGCCTGGTACGCTCATCACTGCTGGCAGCGACTGGACGGCCACCTACAGCTCTGGTGTCGACATCACTGCCAGCGAGCTCTTCGATGGCTCCCTGAGCAATGGCCCGCAGCTGCGTACCGATGCCGACGGCGGCAAGACAACCACCGTCATCGTCGACATGAAGAAAGAAGCAAAGGTGAATGGACTGCGCCTCGCCCGCTACTACATGAGCTACTGGGGTGGCTGGTACATCGACGAGTATTACTTCTCCGCCGTGCGCATTGAGTACAGCCTCGACGGACAGTCGTGGAGCGAGGCCGGCACAGCACAAGAGGCCGACATGCCGAAAGCAAATGGCTATCAGCACATCGCCTTCTATGCCGGTGTACCCACCCGCTACCTGCGCCTCACCATCGAGAGCGGCTCCTCTGCCGTCTCCAGCCTTGCTGAGCTGGGCGTATATGTAGAAGGGGAGTTGGAAATCCACTAATCATCCTGATTGCATCACAAAAAGCGGAAGTCATCAACCCTGATGGCTTCCGTTTTTCTTTTGTAGGGCAAAAGCAATGCTTTGAGGTGCCAAGAGCTATGCTTTGAGGTGCTAAGAGCAATGTTTTCAGACGCTGGGAGCATTGACTTTAGACGCTGGGAGCAATGCTTTTGCAGTCTGAAAGCAATGCTTTTGCAGTCTGAGAGCAATGCTTTTTAAGTCTGTAAGCTATGTTCCGACACTTTGGAATGATTGCAGCTGCCACGCAGGCTCAATACTATTGGAAAATCAACGGAAAGAAACAGGAAACTATTCACTCTGAAATCAGCTTCACGGCAGAATTCAGTCCGCTAGCGACGGGTGCCCAATGGTCGTAGGTGGTGCGCTGATAGTTCAGGTCGACGACATTGATTTCGTTGAACTTTCGCCACTTATAGCCCTTTCTGTCGAGGTCGGCGATGCGGTTGGCAGGCAGATTCGTCACCTCGATGCGTATCTCGTTCTTTCCCTTGCGCAACGCGTCGCGGCAGTCAAGTACATACGGCACCGCCCATGCACAGCCAATGAACTGCCCATTGATGTAGACGCGTGCCGACTCGCGCACGTCGCCGAGGTCGAGCAGCCAGTGCTGGCGTGCCTGTCGGCGTGTGAGGCGTAGCGTCGTTGTATAGACTCCCGTTCCCATTGTCACCATTGTCGCGGGCGATAGTCCTTCCCAGGTTTGAGGCGTGTCCAATTGGAATGTCTCAGTCACCTCTGGTTGAGCGTCTACGAACGTCAGCGTCCACGGACCTTGCAATGTAATCTCCTCCGTGCTGGATGGAGCATCAGCAACGCGTTCGGCACGGCTATCCATCGGCATGTTACTTGTCTTCAGAATCCTCGACTCTCCTGAGCGCAGGCGAATCCGTATGTTGCGTCCTGCAATCTCTGCTGGCGTGGTGTCGCCTGTCATCGGGTCGTACCACGTGGCGCTGGCGAAGTCCACAGCCAGCGGCACCGATGCATCGACATCGTTTGGCGAGAGGTTGGCGATGAAATAGTGGTGGCCGTGTTCGTGGCTGCGACGAATCATGTGCAGTCCCAGCTGCGTCTTCATCGTCTCTGGCCGTGTGGCACGGGCCATCGCGTCAGCATCCTCACCGTAGATGACCAGCGGTGCGAGCCGCGCAAGCACCTCTTGCAACGCAGGAGTAATGGTAGTCCCCGAGGGAATGATCAGGGCCTTATAGCGCGTCCCAGCCTCTGTTACCAAACAGTCGCCCTCGCGAGTGGTCTTGCTCAGTAGCTGTTCGCTGATGTAGTCGCAGTCGTAGCCCAGACGGTCAATCTTCAGCACGCTCTCGATGAACTCCGGTGCAATCTTTCCCATGTTGTGAATGCTGAACTGCATGAAACGGCGCTCAGGGTTCTTCTTCCATAGGTCACGCACGGGCAGATAAACCAGGAAATCGTTGTCGGGCTTTCCCCACTGCAGGAAGCTCTGGCAGCGCTCGATATACTTCATGAGGAACGGGGCGTCGCGCCAGATGCTGTTTGTAGGGCTCATGTCCACCGATGCATAGAACTTCCATCCCGGCCACGGGTCGTCCTTCGGCGAGTAGCAGGTGCCGTGGAAGAACATGCGGTTCACACCCGCACAGAACATCAGGTCGAGGTCGGGCTTCATCTGCGAAAGCGATGTTCGGAAATGTTCCGTGAGCCATGTGAACGTCTCACTCGACGTCAGCGGCTTCCCTGTGACGTGAGCTGCCGACGGCGCATATTTCAACATCGACAGGTCGGAATCGTTCTTACGAGTCATGCCTGGGTCGCGGCGCAGTCCTTTAATGCCGAAGTCAGAGAGCCCAAAACCTTCAATCTCAGGAATGTCAACCGCCGCATAGCAGTCGATGAGGTTTGCCGGAGAGCCGTGAGCTTGATTGCGGGTGATGGCGCCGTGTGCATGTGCCCATGCCGTCCATTGCTGGGTGAAGTTCTCCAGGAGTAAGTCGGCAAGCGTTTCGCGGTAGTCGGAAATGGCCCCCCCGTCGTCCCCCGAGGGGGACACTATACCCTTCTTGGCTATTGTCGCACCTTCGGGGGTTGTGGGGTGCAGCAATTCCGGGAAATGGTCTTCGAGCCGATAGCCGCGCCGCTTTGCAAACTCTTCCAGCAACGAGGGTGTCCAATCGCCGTCGGCCACCTCATAGCTATAGTTGAAGAAAGTGTGAGGGTAGGGGGTTCCCGTTTTGTCGAAGGCATCGCTGATGTGTTGCAGGTAGTTAGCAACAGCCTGGCGGTCGAAGTGGTCGACGACAAGACCTTCACCACCTGGTGCAGCACGCTTCACACGCATGATACCATATTTAATATAGAGGGCAATGATTGTCTTCTCCGACTCCTCGTTGCCGAGTTGGGCCTGTTGGGCTTTTGAGGCTTTCCAAAAGAGCAGGCCGTCATGTGCACAATCGGAAATGTCAATAGCCACAGCGTCGCCGCCATAGAGCATTACCTTCTGCAACACGCAGTTTTTGCGGTCTCGCTCACTGGGAAGAATGTCGAGTGCCGAGATGCTGTTGCCCGTGAACGTCTTCTCAACGAACACCGCCCGGCATGCCGACTCCTCCAGCGGTACCCACGGACCACCGAACGGCCAGCCCGTGCCCGTCGCCATATCAATTTCTATGCTGTCGCGCCGTCCCTCGTCCTGCACAAACCGTAGCATCTCCATATATCGGTCGGAGAGGAACGGAATGTTGTTCGCATCGTTGCCCTGCACGCCGTAGATGGGCGTGATTTCCACCGCACCGATACCGGCACGGCTATACTCCTGCAGGTTCCACTGCAGATTCTCCTTGTCTACGGCCGAGCCCAGCCACCACCAGCGCACACCGGGTCGCGCCTCTGGTTTCGCTTCCGGCCACTGCTGAGCATGCATCGCAAGGCAAATTGTCGTCAGCAGGAAAAAGGTTGTAATTCGTCGCATATCATCAATGCAGCAGAGCTGCGTGTAAAATTGCTATGTAAGTGTAAGTATTTACCTATCCGCCCACCACCACGCTGATTCCGTGGCGTTCGAACTGCTGGCGGCATCGGTCGAGGGTTTCGTCGCTTGGTGCCTTCATGTTCAGTCCCTCAGGATTGTATTCTGTGCCGCGTCGGCGGTGCTTGTCCTTTCCCACATCGTGATAGGGGAGGAGGTGGATTATTGAGTTTAGAGTAGAGGGTTTAGAGTTTAGAGTGGAGAGCTTAGCGTTTAGAGAGACGATGAAAGAGGCTGTTGCCTCGATATTCTCCTCGTCGTCGTTGATGCCCTCGATGAGTGGGAGGCGGAACCAGATGTTCGCACCCAGTTCCATGAGCAGCCGTGCGTTCTCGAGGATAGGCTCGTTCGGCACGCCCGTGAGCTCGCGGTGTCGGTTGGAGTCCATGTGCTTCAGGTCGACGAGGAAGAGATCGGTCTCTTCTGCGATGGCCTTTACCGTTTCCTGAGATGCATAGAGCGACGTGTCAACGGTGCGATGTAGACCTCGCCGCCCAAGTTCCTTCAGAACCGCCAGCGCTGCCTGTGGCTGCATCAGCGGTTCACCGCCGCAGAGCGTCACGCCACCACCGCTGTCTTCCATCACATCGCGTTCTTTCTCCACCTCTGCCATCAACTCGTCCATTGTCCACTCGCGTCCGCACATCTCCAATGCCTTGGCAGGACAATTGTCAGTTAAGAGTTGATAGTTGAGAGTTGATAGTTTAGAGTCTGTGGAGAGTTTAGAGTTGAGAGTTGAGAGTTCTTTCGCTGCTATAGTTTCATCCAGCGCAGTCCCCCTTCCCTTTAGGGAGGGGTTGGGGGTAGGCTCCCTTTTCGGCGGCAGTCTATCAGGGTACAGCCCACATGTGTTGCAGCCAATGCACTTGCTCTGTTTGAACAGCACCTCGGGTTCTGGGAGCCACGACTCGGGATTGTGGCACCACACGCAGCGCAGTGGACAACCCTTCATGAAGATAGTCGTGCGGATGCCTGGTCCGTCGTTGATGGCATATCGTTTAATGTCGAATATCAGCATACGTTGTTGGGATATCGTTTCAAGTAGATCAGCAGCAGTTCTTGCACTTTTCTGTTGCGTCTACAAAATTACATTTTTTTTCTTAACCCGCAAAACCTTTCGTTTGTTTTTTCTGCCTTCCACCTGCATGGCCCCTCCTATAGGCTCCTATGTCTTTGGTGTTCAGGGCGTAAAGCATCCCTTTTTTATCGGTTCGCAGAATTAATTATTGGTTTTTGTAAGCGGAATGAAAATAATTTATTATCTTTGCAAAACCTAAATAAGGAAGACATTATTGGTCATTTCTTTCCGATAATATTAAAATTCCTTCCGACGACAAACCAAACAAAATAACACAACATGAAGAAACTACTGACAACTATCGTGCTTATGGCAGCACCCATCCTGGCCACGCTGGCACAGCAGGTGCCGCAGGTAGGAAACATCCTGGGACGACACACCACATCGCTCAATGGCAAGTGGCACTACATCGTTGACGTACAAGAGGAAGGCTACTACGACTATCGTATGAACCCGACGCGCTGGGGATTCTTCCGCAACGCAAAACCGCAGAAGCCCGAAGACCTCATAGAATATGACTTCGACAAGGCTGAGGAGATGGAGCTGCCCTCCGATTGGAACACACGCGACGAGCGGTTGTTCTTCTATGAAGGCACGGTGTGGTTCTATAAGAAGTTCAACGTTCAAGGTTCGAAGTTCAAAGCGGAGAAGCGACGCGCGCTGCTCTACTTTGGTGCGGTGAACTACGATGCGCATGTCTACGTGAACGGCAACCACGTGGGACACCACATTGGTGGGTTCACACCCTTCAACTATGACGTCACCGACCAACTGAAGGATGGTGAGAACTTCGTCATCGTGAAGGTGGACAACAAACGCCATGCAGAAGATGTGCCCACACAGATTTTCGACTGGTGGAACTATGGCGGCATCACGCGAGACGTGCTGCTGGTGGACGTGCCCGAGACCTACGTGGAGAACTACTCGTTGCAGCTGGTGAGCCTCGAGGGCAGACGCCTGGCATTTAGCGTGAAGTTGAACAAGGCCGAGGCTGGTCGACGGGTGACGTTGAGTATTCCCGAGCTGAAGCTGAAGAAGGAACTCATCACCGCTGCCGATGGTACGGCAACAACCTTTATGAAGGCGAAGCCCGTGCTGTGGAGTCCCGCTACGCCCAAACTATATAAGGTGGATATCACCATGGATGGCGAGACGCTCAGCGACGAGATTGGGTTCCGGAAGATAGAGACGCGCGGCAAACAGATCCTGCTCAACGGCGAACCTATCTTCCTAAAGGGCATCAGCATACATGAGGAGAAACCCAATGGCGGCGGCCGCGCCAACTGCACGGAGGACGCTCACACGCTGCTCTCATGGGCGAAGGAGCTGGGTTGCAACTTCGTGCGTCTGGCCCACTATCCGCACAACGAATATGCCGTTCGTGAAGCCGAGCGCATGGGCATTCTGGTTTGGTCGGAGATACCTGTGTACTGGACCATTGCCTGGAAGAACTTCGCAACCTATCAGAACGCTGAGGCTCAGCTGCACGACATGATTGCTCGCGACCACAACCGTGCAAACGTCATCATCTGGAGTATTGCCAATGAGACACCGCACTCGCCCGAGCGCGACCAGTTCCTCGGACGTCTGGCCACCTATGCCCGCACGCAGGATTCTACGCGCCTGATTTCGATGGCGATGGAGGTGACGGGTGCATCGAACTACCACAACCGCCTGCAGGACAACATGAATAAGTATGTCGATGTGGTGTCGTTCAACCAATACATCGGTTGGTATCGCGATGTGAACGATGCTCCTAAGATGACATGGGAGATTCCCTACAATAAACCTGTTATCATCAGTGAGTTCGGAGGCGGTGCAAAGGCCGGCTATCACGGCGAGAAGAACCAGCGCTGGACGGAGGAGTTCCAGGAGAACCTGTATCGTGAGAACACGGCGATGCTCGACAAGATAGAAGGCTTGGCTGGCACCACGCCTTGGATTCTGAAGGACTTCCGGTCGCCGCGCCGCGTGCTCACCGGCATCCAAGACTATTACAACCGCAAGGGTCTCTTTAGCGACGACGGCCAGAAGAAAAAGGCCTTCTTCGTGCTGAAGGAGTGGTATGAGGGGAAGTAGTCTTTTTAGTTGAGAGTTTAGAGTTCTTTCTCCGCTACGCTACGAAAGCGCCGCTTCGCGTCGAGCGGAGAGTTGAGAGAATATCAATGAGAAAATTTGGATTTGCGTTATTGACCCTGCTACTGGCAGGAACTCTTACCATACAAGGACAGAACCGTCAGCACCAGCTGATGGACGACGACTGGCAGTTCGCCTTCGGACATGCAGCTGACCCGCAGAAGGACTTCGGCTGCGGCACGGAGTATTTTAACTACCTCACGAAGGCTGCGAGCATTCACAATGCAGGACCGTACAGCATGAAGTTCGATGCATCGGGCTGGCAGACTGTCGACCTCCCGCATGATTGGGTGGTAGGGTTGCCTTTTGCCCGTGAGGCCAGCCACAGCCACGGCTATAAGACTGTGGGCTGGAAGTATCCCGCAACATCGGTGGGCTGGTATCGCAAGGTATTTATTATAGATAAGGATGACTTGGGCCAGCACTTCGAACTGCAGTTCGACGGCATCTTCCGCAACGCCCGCATCTGGGTGAACGGTTTTTATCTGGGTGGTGAAGAGAGTGGCTACATCCCACAGACGTTCGACATCACCGAATACCTGAACTACGGTGACTCGAATCTCGTCTGTGTGCGAGTGGACGCTTCGCTCGAAGAGGGTTGGTTCTACGAGGGTGCCGGCATCTATCGCCATGTGTGGTTGAACCGAACAGCACCTGTTCACGTAAAAACCTTCGGCACCTTCGTACATGCCGACCTGCAGGCACCTTTCACCGAGGCAGCGCTTACCATTGAAACCACGGTGGGCAACGATGCCACACAGCAGGAACGCTATAGCCTGCGACACGAGCTGGTGGACGCAGCCGGACAGGTGGTTGGCTCGGCGACGGTGGCCGAACAGACGCTTTCTGGTAAGGGCGAACAGCTGTCGGTAGCGAAGATGACCATCACGAACCCGCATCTGTGGAACCTCGACGATCCCTATCTCTATGAGCTCAGAACCCATGTGGTGAATAGCGAAGGAGCGGTCATCGATACCTACAAGACGACTACCGGTCTGCGCCATTTGCAATTTGATGCCGATCGCGGTTTCTTCCTGAATGGAAAGCCCGTGAAACTGCTAGGCGTAAATATGCATCAAGACCATGCAGGAGTGGGAGTGGCTGTGCCCGATGCTATGCAGGCATGGACGGTGCGACAACTGCAATCGATGGGATGCGATGCCATTCGCACCAGTCATAATCCCGCTACACCGGAACTCCTCGACGCCTGCGACCGACTGGGCATGCTCGTGCTTGAGGAGAACCGTCTCACGGGTGTGAACGACTACCAGCGGCACCAGCTCGCGACGATGATTCACCGCGACCGCAACCATCCAAGCATTATTCTTTGGAGTGTCGGCAACGAGGAATGGGGCATCGAATGGAACGACTTCGGCCGTCGCATCGCCGCAGCCATGCGCGAGTTCTGTCATCGTCTCGATCCCACGCGTCTGGCCTGTGCCGCCACGAGTAGCGGACCTACCATCGTGGAACCGATGGACGTGGCTGGCTATAACTACATCCTGCAGAACCCCGTAGAAGAGCATCGTTCACGCTATCCGCAGCGCATCGCTCTTGGCAGCGAGGAGACTACGGGTTGCGGCACGCGCGGCGTCTATTTCGACGATACGAGGAATGGTCGCATGGCGGCCATCAACCGCGGTAAGCAAGGTCCCGACAGCCTGTTCAACTGCATCGAGCGTGGCTGGAAGTTCTACGATGAGCGTCCGTGGCTTAGCGGGCTGTTCTACTGGACGGGCTTCGATTATCGCGGCGAGCCCAATCCGCTGTCGTTCCCTGCTACGGGGTCGGAGTTCGGCATCCTGGACTATTGCGGCTTCCCGAAAGACGAGGCTTATTACCTGAAAGCATGGTGGACCAACGAACCCGTGTTGCACCTGTTGCCTCATTGGAATCTCAAAGGCCACGAAGGCGAGGAGGTCGACGTGTGGGCATACTCGAATTGTGCAGAGGTGGAACTCGTCGTGAATGGCAAGCGACTTGGTCGGAAGCCCATGTCAAAAGACGGTCATCTAAGTTGGACGGCTGTTTATCAACCGGGCTATATCGAAGCTCGCGGCTACAACGCCCAGGGGCGTCGCATCAAGACCGAGCGCATCGAGACCACGGGTGCTCCTGAACGCATGGTCGTCTCTGCCGACCGCACATCGCTCAGCGCCGACAATCAGGACGTGAGCATCGTGACGATTGAGTTGCAGGATCGTCGTGGACGCTTCGTTCCCGATGCCTGCGAAGAGATAGAGCTGGAGGTTGCTGGCCCCGTCCGCATCCTTGGTGTGGGCAATGGCGACCCCGCATGGCAGGCACAGGAACAACCCTCCGCCCGCAACGCTCGAACCTTCCGCGTTCGCTCCTTCAACGGCCTGGCCCAGGTCATCCTGCAAACCACCCGCGAGGCCGGCTCCGCCACTCTCACCTGTACGGCCGGCAAGGCTGTAGGTAAGGTGCTGTTTACATTGAACAATTAGTTATTGACAAAGAACCTCTTGAATGGGGATAAACTGGATGAAAAAACTACTATCAATCATTCTGCTGGCCGTCACGGCTTCAGCGACTTGCCGGGCACAGAACACCGAGTTCGAAACCGCCACGGAGGCCGTGAAGAACATGGCCGTGGGGTGGAATCTAGGCAATACGCTCGACAGCAACTCGGGTGACACGCTGAACATGTGGATTGAGCATTGGACAGCGCGCACGCCTACTGATTATGAAAAGGCGTGGGGACAGCCTGTGACGAAGGCTTCGCTGATGAAGATGTTCAAGGATGCGGGGTTCAATGCCATCCGCGTGCCGGTGACGTGGTATCCGCATATGGAGGCGAAGTTTAAGTTCACAAGCAACGATAACAGCAACTGGTATCCCTCACGCGACGATATTGGCACAAAGGTGAATGCTGCCTGGATGCGCCGCGTAAAGCAGGTGGTGGACTATGTTATCGATGCCGGCATGTATTGCATCCTAAACGTGCATCACGACACGGGTGCCGCTAACACAGCGTGGCTCGTTGCCAGCGAAGCCGACTACGAGAAGCAGCACGAACGCTACGAGGCCCTGTGGAAGCAGATTGCGGAGACCTTCCGTGACTACGACGAGCACCTGCTCTTCGAGAGTTACAACGAGATGCTCGATACGGAAGATTCCTGGTGCTTCGCCTCGTTTGCCGCGCAGGGCAGTTACAATGCCACCATCGCGCGTTCGGCCTATAATGGCATTAATAGCTATGCGCAGACATTCGTCAACACCGTGCGTGCCACAGGTGGCAACAACGCCCAACGCAACCTTGTCGTCAATACCTATGGTGCCTGCGACGGCAACGGCAACTGGAGTAGTCATCTGCAGGATCCGCTGAAGGAGATGAAACTGCCTGACGACGAGGTGATGAACCACCTAATTTTCGAGGTGCATAGCTATCCCGATATTAAAAACCTGTCGTCGGCCAAGAGCACGCTCAACACGACCATCAGCAACCTGAAGAAGAACCTTGCCAGCAAGGGTGCGCCAATCATCTTCGGCGAATGGGGCACCAGCACCGATAAGGCCTATGAGCAGTATCGCTCGAACATGCTGAGCTTCTATCGCTACTTCATCGAGCAGAACAAGAAAGCGGGCATAGGCACCTTCCATTGGATGGGGCTTTCCGACGGCGATCATCGCAGCGTGCCGGAGTTCAACCAGGCCGACCTCGTGGAAGCCATCATCAAGGGTTATTATGGCGAGGATGGCTATATCAGCGGGATAGAAAACCTCACCCCCAGCCCTTCTCAAAAGGACGTAGGCAGTATCGAGGGCGACGAAGGGGTGTATGACTTGAGTGGGCGCAGAGTCTGTTCCTTCACCTCGAATCTTGACAATCTCCCCAAGGGTGTTTATGTCGTGGGTGGAAGAAAGATCGTCGTGAGATAAAATCCCAGCATCTTCTAAATATCACTATTTCTAATCATAATTATTTTAATATTTATGGAAACAACATTGGTACTTCTGAAGCCCAGCTGCGTACAGCGTCAGCTGATTGGTGAAATCGTGAATCGTTTTGAACGTCGTGGACTCCGCATCGCAGGAATGAAGATGATGCAGCTCGATGAGGCCATCCTCCGCGAGCACTATGCACATCTGGCCGACCGTCCCTTCTTCCCCTCGCTGGCTGCGTCGATGATGGCTTCGCCCATCGTAGCTCTCGCCGTCTCGGGTGTGGATGCCGTGCAGGTGGTTCGTGTGATGACGGGCAGCACTAACGGTCGCGAGGCAGCTCCAGGCACCATTCGTGGTGACTACTCGATGAGCAACCAGCAGAACATCGTACATGCCAGCGACTCGACGTCGAATGCCGCCATCGAGCTCGCCCGCTTCTTCCGTCCGGAAGAAATCTTCGACTACGAGGCTGCTATGCAAGGCTTCATCTACGGCGAAGGCGAGGCAAAGTAAAGGCCCCACCCAGGAGTGACCGCAGGTGTTAACGGAAGTTAATGTGGGCGCTACTTGCAGTTTTTTTCGTAACTTCGCAGGCAGAATGAAATGTAGCTATCGCATTGCGGAAGTGAGGCCCTACATTTGCTGGCCGTATTTCTACCATGCCTGGGGCGTGGCGGGAATCCGTGGAGGCGGTTCGCCAGAGGGACTCAGCGCCCTGACGGCGGAGCGCAAAAAACTATGGGCCGATGCTCAGCGCATGCTCGACGAACTGGAAGGGCGCGTGCAGGCACAAGCGCTGTTCGTGCTCCACGAGGCCTATGGTGAAGGCGATGATATCGTGCTGGTGAAGGACAACCGCGAGCTGGCACGACTGCCGATGCTTCGGCAACAGTCGTCAGCCGCACCGCAGCTCTGCCTGGCCGACTTCCTGCTCCCAAGAGGCGAGGCACCGACCGGCTCCCTGCTCCCCAAAGGCGAGGCACCAACCGGCTCCCTGCTCCCCAAAGGCGAGGCGCCGACCGACAGCGCCTTCTGCCACATCGGCCTCTTTGCAGCCACCGTTTCGTCAACGTTCGTTGACGAGGCCACCGACGACTACCGCCGCATGTTGGCACAGACGCTCGCCGACCGCCTGGCTGAAGCCACGGCGGAGGTTCTTCATGAGCAGGTGCGCCGCACCTATTGGGGCTATGCCCCCCACGAGCGGCTGTCTGTTGACGAGCTGCATCGCGAGGCATTTCAAGGCATCAGGCCTGCCGTGGGCTATCCATCGTTGCCCGATATGAGCCTGAACTTCCTGCTCGACGACCTGCTCGACATGCAGCAAGTGGGCATACGGCTCACCGAAAGTGGCATGATGTGCCCGCACGCCAGCGTCTCGGGACTGATGTTCGCACATCCCCAGGCCCGTTATTTCGACGTGGGACGCATCGGCGACGACCAGTTGGCCGACTATGCTCGCCGACGCGGTTTGCCTGCCGACGACCTACGCCGCTTCCTCCGAATTGCTGATGCCGGCTGACGCCACGAAGATTGTTGAAACCAAAACTGAAGAATCACAGTGATCGACAGAATTATCATATTGCTCCTGCTGGTACTGTTCCTGCCACAGCTCTATTTCGACCGTCGCAAATGGCGTCGACGGGGCGTGCTAGTGCGTGTGCTCAGCTGGCTTCCCACGCTGGCAATGATGGTTGCCACAGTGGTGCTTGCCCTCGAACGCGATTTCACAACCCCCGACCAGACGGCCGAGAATACCTACCTGCTGGTGCTGGGCTTGTACTTCATTCCGAAGGCGGTGTATGTACTCTGTTCCATCGTGGGACGCATCGTGAAGAAGCTCAGCCACTCGCGCTATAACTGGGGAAACCTCGTGGGAATGGTACTTGGGTTGATCATCGTCTACGTCATGCTCTATGGCAGCTTCATCGGTGTGCGCCGGTTGAATGTAAACCACGTGGAAATAACCCTCGAGAAACTGCCGCGCGCCTACGACGGCTATAAACTGGTGTTGTTCTCCGATGCACATGTAGGGTCGTTCACGGGCTGGCGCAAGAAGCTGTTGCAGCGCGACATCGACTCCATCAACGCACAAAAGGCCGATGCCATCGTCTTCGCTGGCGACCTGCAGAATCTGCGTCCAACGGAACTCTATCCCGTGCAGGATATGTTGCGACAGCTCAAGGCCCCTGATGGCGTATTCTCGGTGCTGGGTAACCACGACTATAGCGACTACATCAAGGACGATCCTGCCATCTGTGCCGCCAACGAGCGAGAGATGCAAAGCCGGCAGCGGCAGTTTGGTTGGACGCTGCTCATGAACGAATGGAAGTCCATCAACCGCGGCTCACGGAAAGAGGGAAGGCTGGTGTTTGCCGGCATGGAAAACTACAGTATGAAGGATAGCACGCAGCGTGCTGACCTGAAGCTTACACTTGCCGGCATAGATCCTGCCGACTGCGTCATCCTTTTGCAGCACGACCCGTCAGCATGGCAGCAGTTGATATTGCCCGAGGCCAACGTGCCGCTAACGCTGAGCGGACACACCCACGGCGGCCAGCTCTCGTTCTTTGGTTTGCGTGCGACACGAGCGAAGGGTGGTGAGGACTATGGCCTCTACCACGAAGGGCATCATCAGCTGTACGTCACCTGTGGCATCGGCGCCCTGATTCCCTTCCGTTTCGGTGTGTCGCCTGAAATTGCTGTCATCACCCTGAAATCCGATAAACATTGAAAGCAGAAATAACGTCATAACGAATATGATTAAGTTCCTCTATCGTCTGTATCAGCTGTTCATCGCTGCCCCTCTCTGCCTTGTGGCAACAATCATCACAACGCTGGCCGTTATCATCGGCTGCACGCTTGGCAACGGCCACTTCTGGGGCTACTATCCCGGCCGCTGGTGGTCGCAGTTCATCATTCGTGTGCTATTGCTGCCGGTGAAGGTGGAAGGTCGTGAACACTTGGCGAAAGGACAGTCGTACGTCTTCGTGAGCAACCACCAGGGAGCCTTCGACATCTTCCTCATCTATGGATTCCTGGGGCGCAACTTCAAGTGGATGATGAAGCATCAGCTGCGCAGTCTGCCACTCGTCGGCAAGGCCTGCGAGGCAGCTCATCACATCTTCGTCGACAAGCGAGGAGCCAGTCGCATCCGCCAGTCGTATGAGCAAGCGCGAGAGACGCTGCGCGACGGCATGTCGCTCGTGGTGTTTCCTGAGGGAGCCCGCACGTTCACAGGCCACATGGGGCAGTTCCGTCGCGGTGCCTTCATGCTCGCCGACGAGCTGCAGCTGCCCGTTTGTCCGCTGACCATCAACGGCTCGTTCCGCGTGAAACCCCGCATGAAAGACATCTATTGGGTGTTCTGGCATCCGCTGCGCCTCACCATCCACGAGCCCATACAACCCGTTGGGCAGGGGGCCGACAACATCCGCCATACTGAGGAGGAGAGCTATCGTGTCATCATGTCAGCACTCGAGCCTGAGTACCAAGGGTTTGTGGAGAATCCTGACCAATAAGCAGTTTTTTCCGTATTTATTTTGATAAGTCGCAGAAATGTTGTAATTTCGCAGGGTGAAACCTATAAACCGGAAACTTCAATCAATATGGATAAGAATCTGAAAGAAGAAACCACGAAGCTGGTGAACAACGTGAAGGGCAATCCCTATTGGAAATGGATTGCTTTGGCGGTGTTAGGCTTGCTGGTGGGACTCATGGCCTACTGTAGTTCGTCTACCAAGGAGAGCAGCGGTCCGGGCCTGCCCGTTGCCGAGGCCTTCGACAGTCTGACAGCTGTGCTTCCCAAGGGTAGCGTGGTGGTGGCTCGCTTTCCTGATGAGGAGCGTGCCGATATGTACTACATGAACAGCGGCGTTCTCTACTGCTTCAACGGCAAGAGCAAGCTGCTCGAGGAGATGGGCATCACAGGTGTGCCCAGCGGCAGCTATGTAGACGCGAAGCTCTCGCAGGACGAGAAGTACATCATGCTTACCGTTCGTCAGGGCAAGCTCGACAAACTCTATCGTCTGAACACCATGAACCGCAACATCGTAGACATGGACAAGAGCACCATCGTGGTTGAAGAAGAAGAGGTGGTGGAGGAGAAAACCTACAAACCTGCAGAGAAGAAGCCGGAGGTGCCGCAGATCACCGAGCCGCTGCCCGAGGCCGCCTTCGCCGATGAGCCCACGGGTGCCGGACACGAGGTGAAGAAGGAAACTGCCGAACCCAAGAAATCTGCCGAACCTACCAATGCCCCTGAGGTGACTACCATCTCAACGGAATAAGAAGCGCCTGTGGCGCGGTTCAATGCTGCTACGCAGCGTTCAAGGGGTTCAAAGGGTTCAATGCGCCTGCGGCGTGGTTCAAGAGGTTATGTTACTTCGTACCCTGACTTTGTCACGACTCGGCAAAGATGAAGCAAGCTTCTCCCTGTGCTCGCTGTTCCAAACGTTTAAAGGGTAATCATAAACTATAAACTATCTACTATTCACTATCAACTATCAATGAGCGATAGCATCGTCATCATCCCGACCTACAACGAGAAGGAAAACATCGAGAAAATCATACGTGCCGTGCTGGCACTCGGCCAGCCCACTGTTAATCCTGCCGACGGTTCACAAATGCCGGCAGGACATCAGTTCAACATCCTCGTCATCGACGACGGTTCACCCGATGGTACCGCACAGATTGTGCATCGGCTGATGGACACGGAGTTTAGCGACCGGCTGTTCATCATCGAGCGCTCGGGAAAGTTGGGCTTGGGTACCGCCTACATCACAGGCTTCAAGTGGGCGTTGGAGCATGAGTACGACTACATCTTCGAGATGGATGCCGACTTCAGCCACGACCCCAACGACCTGCCGCGCCTCTACAGCGCCTGCCACGACGAGGGCTACGACCTTGCCATCGGCTCGCGCTACGTCAGCGGCGTGAACGTCGTAAACTGGCCCATTGGTCGCGTACTCATGAGCTATTTCGCCTCGAAGTATGTGCGCTTCGTCACCGGCTTCAAGGTTCACGACACCACAGCAGGATTCAAGTGCTACAAACGCCGCGTGCTGAAGACCATCGAACTCGACAAGATTCGCTTCAAGGGCTATGGCTTCCAGATTGAGATGAAGTACACCGCCCACAAGATAGGCTTCCGCATCAAGGAGGTTCCCGTCATCTTCATCAACCGGCGCGAAGGCGTGTCGAAGATGTCGGGTGGCATCTTTGGCGAAGCGTTCTTCGGCGTCATGCGTCTGCGCTGGGACGGCTGGTTCCGCAAGTATCCGCCCCTGCCTGCAGAGTAAACCATTTGTATGGAAATACACGACATTGCGAAACTCTATGCAATGCTGCCGCAGGTCGGGGCATTGCGCCACGTACTGGAAAACAAATCGGAGAAAGACGTTTTCCTGGAAGGATTAGTTGGCTCTTCCCAGCCGCTTTTGTTTGCTGCCTTGAGCCAAAAGGAAAAGAAAAAACCGCTGCCCAGTAGCTTTTTGTTCGTCTTGCCTGATGCCGATGAGGCAGGCTATTTCTATAGCGACCTCATGCAGTTGGAGAACCTTCCGAAGGAGGGCGGCGAGTCTGCTGGAGCTGCAGCCCAGGTGTTGTTCTTCCCCTCGTCCTATCGACGGGCGGTGAAGTATGGCCAGCGCGACGCAGCCAACGAAATCCTGCGCACCGAGGTGCTGGCACGTCTCAACACTTCGCTCTCAACGTCTCACCGTCT